>VYKW01000015.1_pt1 | contig 238166 bp, 226 predicted proteins | sample 5114451 | NCBI WGS metagenome assembly VYKW01 (sample SAMN12291784, study PRJNA351875) | freshwater metagenome | isolation source: freshwater lake | place: USA: Michigan, Gull Lake | collected 2013-08-08
GCGACGGTGATGGTTTCCGGGTCAGCGCCCAGAGCCGGGTTCACGGTGATGACCGTGCCGGTCGCCGTGCCCGACGAGACGAAGATCACTGCGGTGCCGACGCCGTCGCCGGTAAAGGCGGTGGCTTGCGCCTGGGTCGCCGTGCGGAAGTCAAGATTGGACATTAAAGTTCTCCAAAAAGTGTCACAGACCGTGGTCCGCCGTCGTCCGCCCCCACCATGGAGAACGTCTAAGCGCAAGCCCGCCCTTCGGCGCTTGTAACCAAGGCGGTAGAGATTGCAAGCCGGATTGGCCGTCCGCCTACCCCGTTCGGGCCAGGCCAGCCAACAGGTGAACAAGAGATAACCAACACAATCCGGAGCGGTCTATCGTCGCCAGCGGGGCCTTTCTCCTGTGAAGTGTATGATCAGACTATGTCTTCGCTGACAGAATGTCGGTCTGGCCAATAGATACGTTTCAGATTTTCAAAGAATGATGCCTGTCAGAGATCTGAAAATATCCTGATCGGCATCGTAGAGATTGCTTAAATACACACGGTCCTCTGACGGTAGTTGGGCGAACTCGCCATCTGTTCTACCCACATGACTTTGAAGAGGGCGCACAGCGGTCACCGGGGCCACGCCCAAAAATTCGGATACGTTGCGGAGAAACAACGACGGGTCCGCGCGCAGGGCGCGAGCATCCCCGAAGAATACCTGCTGGCGGGGGAAAAACCCAAGCAGACGCGAGGCTTGCGCGCCGTAGAAGCCACGCTCCACATAGGAATGCACCCGATGGTGGCCGGGCGCGGCCGGATCATCGACCCGGGAGCGACCCGCGCGGATCGATTCGGAGAAGGAGAGCGGTTCCACCCCCCTGGCCCGCTCCATCCGCCAGTGGGACCAGGCGCGCTCCACCGGATCGCGGAACACCAGAATCAGCTTCATCGCCGGGTTATAGGCGGCGATCCGAGGGAGGCTGGGGGGCCAGTACATATAGATGGGTGTCGCCTCGCCCCTGAGCCGCCCGTCAACGGGGTCGAAACGGGCGTGATAGGGGCCATAGTCCGGGGCCGACCAGTCGACGGCGAACCCCTTGCCCCCCAGGCCCGGAGAACCCGGCCCCTCGTCGTCGAAGAAGTGGACCTCTTTCTCCGGCGCCATCGACAGGTCCGGATGGGCCATGAGGTAGTCGAACAGGGCCGTCGTGCCGCCCTTCTGGACGCCGGCGATCAGAAAGGCGACGCGCGCCGGGTCGGGCGACACCTAGTTCTCGCGCAGGCTCTGGCCGACCAGCGTCCCCATGGGCCCGATCAGATAGGCCATGATGGTGCGTCGTCCCGTGCGGATCGAGGCCTGGACCGGCATGCCGGGACTGAGGGCGACGCCCTCTGGCAGCTTCTCCAGCTCGGACGGATCGATGCGGATCTCGGCGGTGAAGTAGAACTGGCCCTGATCGTTGGTGAGGGCGTCCGCCGAAACGGTGACCACCTCGCCCTCCAGCTTGGGCATGTCCTGGCGGGAGTAGCCCACGAGGTCGACGGAGGCGATGAGACCCATGCGCACCTCGTCGATGTCGGACGGCCGGACCTGAACCGCCACGATCAGGGGCACGCCGGACGGGACCACGTCCATCAGGGGCTCGCCCGGCTGGGCCACGCCGCCGATGGTGAACTGGCTGAGGTTGAGGACATAGCCGTCGACCGGGGCGGTGATGCGGGTCTGGGCCAGGCTGTCGCGCGCGGCGTCCAGGCGCGGGCGGACGTCGGACAGGCGGGCCTCGGCGTCGCGCAGGCCGGTCGCGGCCTCGGACCGGCGCTGTTCCATGATCTGGGCCAGCTGGAGCCGGGTCTCCCCGGCCTGCTGCTGGTTGCGGGTGATGTCGGCCAGCAGGCTGCCGCGACGGCCACCCAGCTCGGCCAGGGAGCGTTGGCGGGCGAGGATCAGGGTGCGGGGGGCGAAGCCGCGTTCGTACAGGGTCTGATAGCCGGCCAGCTCCTCGCCGATCAGGCGGATCTGCTCGTCGATCGACTGAACCTGCAGATTCAGGCCCGAGCGGGCGGTCTCAAGCTGGAGCAGGCGCTGGTCCAGGATCGCCTTCTGGCCGTCGACGGCCTGAAGGCGGGTAGTGAACAAAAGCGTCTCATTGTTCACCGTGGCGGAGACGCGCGCATCGCTCATCCGCTCACGCAGCTCGGCGGGCACGACCAGGCCGCGCTGGCCGGTCGCCTCGGCGGTGAAGCGGGCATGCTGCATCAGGGCGACGTCGTACTGGTTGGTCAGGACGTCGAGCTGGGCCTTGGCGACGGTGTCATCGAGCTGGATCAACAGGTCGCCCGACTTCACCGACTGACCCTCGCGGACGTTGATGGCGCGAACGATCCCGCCTTCGCGGCTCTTCAGGGTCTGGCGATTGGACTCCACGCGCACCTGGCCCGGGGCGATGACCGCGCTCCAGATCGGGGCGAAGCTGGCCCAAAGACCCAGACCCACCACGCAGACCAGGATGATGGCCAGGCCGGCGAGCATCGGACGGCGGATGCGGGCGCGGGCTTCCTTCGTCATCGGCGTCGAGGCGGTCGTGCCGAAGGCGGGGACCGGAGCCGGAGCGTCGTCGGTGAAGAAGCGACGGATCTCGGTCCAGCTGAAGCGGGACAGCAGGGTCTTCATCGGGCGCCTCCGGAAGATTGCGCGGGCGGCGCGGGGGCGGCCGTGGCGGCGATGGCCTTGGCGGCAGTGTCAGGGGCGACGGGCGCCTGGTTGGCGGGGGCAGGCGATGTCTGGGGTTGGGGCTGGGCGGCGTTGTTGGCGGCCAGGCGGGCCATGACCTCAGCCTTGGGTCCAAACAGGTCCATCTTGCCCTCCCGGATGACAACCAGCATGTCGGCGTCCGCCAGGATGGACGGCTTGTGCGAAATGACCACGGCCGTGGTGCCGGCGGCCTTCATCTTCTTGAGCGCCAGCAGAAGCGCCTGTTCGCCCTGGGCGTCGAGATTCGCGTTAGGCTCATCCAGCACGATGAAGGCGGGATCGCGCAGCATGGCGCGGGCCAGGCCCACCCGCTGGCGCTGACCCACCGACAGGACGACGCCGCCCTGGCCACCCAGCTCGGTGTCATAGCCGTTGGGCAGGCGCACGATCATCTCGTGCACGCCGGCATTCTCGGCCGCGGCGATGACCTCGGCGTCGGTCACATCGGGCATGAAGCGGGCGATATTGTCCCGCACTGTGCCGGAGAACAGCTCTGTGTCCTGGGGCAGATAACCGATGTGGGCCCCGAAGTCGGTCCTCGACCAGCCAAAGACGTCGGACCCGTCCAGGCGGACGGCCCCCGCGAGCGGCGGCCAGACCCCCACGAGCAGGCGCGCCAGGGTCGACTTGCCGGCCCCCGAGGGGCCGATGACGCCGAGGAAGGTTCCGGCCGGAACCGCAAAGGTCAGGCCGGTCAGGATCAGCCGGGGGCTGCCGGGGGCGCCGAAGCTGACGCCCTCGACGCTCAGCTGGCCCTTGGGACGCGGCAGAGAGGTTCCCGGCTGTGTAGGCTTGTAGACCGAGAACAGGTTCTGAAGTCTTTCATACGCTTGGGCCGCCGCCACCAGCTGGGGCCAGGTTCCTACCGCACGCTCAATGGGCGCCAGGGCCCGGGACGACAGGATCATGTTGGCGAATAACATGCCCGCGCCAATCCGGCCTTCCAGAATAAGGAAGGCTCCGAGGGCGATGATGCCAATCTGAATGGCCATGCGCACGAACTTGATGGCGTTGGACCACACCTCCGAGGCGCGGCCGGCGTCGATCCCGTGATCCAGCGCCTCCTGCCGGTGGGCCATCCACTGCCGACCGATGTGAGGCAGAAGGCCCATGGCGCGAACCACCTCGGCATTGCGCAGGCCCGCCTCGGTAAAGCCGTAGCTCTTGATGGCGGCGTCATTGGTTCGGCGAAGGGCGGGACGGCTGGCCCGATCCTGCATGATGGCCAGGAACGCCAGCACGATCGCGCCGACCAGGGTCAGCACCCCGACCCAGACGTCGATGACGAAGAGAACGGTCAGATAGAGCGGCAACCAGGGCAGATCGAACAGGGTGGTAATGCCGTTGCCGGTTGCCACGGAGCGAAACTGGTCGAGATCGCGCAGCGCCTGGGAGCCGACCTGGCCCTCGCGCCGCGTCACGCCGTCGAACAGCGCCGCGAAGACGTGGCTGGACACTTGCTGGTCGAACGTCATGCCGAAGTTCATCAGCACGCGCGCCCGATAGAAGTCGATCAGGCTGGAGATCAGGAAGACGAAGAGCGTGCCCAGCGTCAGGACGATCAGGGTGGCCATGCTGCCGCTGGACAGCACCCGCCCATAGACCTGGTTGGTGAAGATCGGCAGGGCCAGATAGAGGGCATTGGTGACGAGGCTGAACAGCGCCGCGACCATGATGGCATTGCGACCGCTGCGGATCGCGGCGTTCAGCAGCGTATCCTTTCGTGCGGCAGCGGGGGCGGCGGCTGTCATTGCGGCGTACATCCAGGAGTCCGGGCAAAGGCCTGGACGAAACGGCGCGAGGAATGCGGACGAAACCGCTTGCTGTCAACGGAAAATGTATCGTATTTGATTACAAACGTCGCGGATACGACGATGCTCGACAAGACTGACACCCCTCCCGGCACGCCCGAACCCGCCCCGTCGCGGGTGGCGAAGCCGGTTGCCTTGGGGGCAGCGGACGTGAAGGCAATCCTCAAGGCGGAGTTGAAGCGGCGCGGCCTGACCTATGCCGATCTGGTCGAGCGCCTGGCCCAGCAGGGCGTGATCGAGACCGAGGCTAACCTGCGCAACAAGATCAGCCGCGGTGCCTTCACGGCGACGTTTTTCATGCAATGCCTGATCGCCGCCGGCTGCGAGGCCGTGCAGATCACCCCGCCGAGACGGGATTGAGCTATCAGCCTAGGGGGTCCGACGGCACGAAGGACGTGGGCGGTCCGCCAGCTTCCCACTGGGGATCCATCGGATCGAACAGCACCCGATCTCCATCGTGGAACAAGGCCCGCTGATCGAACTCTTCTCGCATCGTATTGCCACGAGCACTCATGGCCATGTGGGCGGCCATCAGCTCGGTATCGATGCGCTGAACATCTGGCTCGACCGTAACGACCAGAGCGTCGTCGGCAACGGAAGGCAGGGAATCCGAGGACACCGTGAAGGTCGGTTGACCGCGGTCTTCCGCCCTGGAGCCCAAAGCATCAAACAACACCCGGCCCCCATCGTGGAACAGGGCTCGCTGATCGAACTCTTCCCGCATGGTGTTGCCACGCACATTCATGGCCATGAAAGCTGACAGGACCTGGCCGTCGGAAGGCTGGGGCTCGCGCTCAGCGAATGTTCCCGGCGCATCGTCGATTGAAGGAGACACCCAGATGACCTCTGCTTTCGAAGCGTTCAGGATGATGGAGTCAGAAGCCTCGCCCGCCTGACCGACCGCAAGGTCAGACCCAAGGTCGAACTCGTTCCGATGCGCGGTGGGGTTCTGCAGTTCGCCTTCCAGCGGGGATACCTGGGGATCGCCTCCAGCATCGCCCTTTGCGGTCTCATCGAGCAGAGCGACGGAGCCCGAACCGCCCGTCGGCCGCCCCTCCGCGAACCCAAACTGGATGTAGTGGCGGGTCGCCGCTTCCAGGTCGTTGCCGAATACCGCGCGCAAGTCCGCGTTGGCGTTCAGATAGTTGGTGGCGTTGAACGTGATTGTGCGCCCTTCAGCCTGACCCGTCAGGGCAAAGTGCTGGGATCCCAGATTTCCATTCACGCCAAACCCCAGCATCAAGTCGCGATGGGACGCAATATAGGCCAAGCCGTTGAAAGAGTCAGCTACCCGACCCTGTGCCTGCCCCTCGCGGAAATAATGGAGGTAGGCGCCGAGCGGATTGTTCCGGAAGGTGTTCAAGAGATCCGCATAGCCGAGCATGTATCCGTAGGCGTCGAAACTCTTGCCCGCCGAGATGCTCAGGTCCTCGGCAGCCGAACCGGCGAACCATCCCCACTCCATCCCCGTCAGGGTATCGACATCGTTGATCCCATCGTAGATGCGCCAACCGCCGCCTGCGACGGCCTCGATATAGTGGAGGCCGACCGCCTTGGTGTAGGCGGCGATGTCGATCCCGTCGCCGCCCGTCAACACGTCGGACCCGGCCCCACCCTGAAGCGTGTCGGCACCAGAACCGCCAAACAGCTGATCGTTGGCGAGGTCGCCCAAGATCAGATCGTTCGCGTCATCACCGAACAGCGTGTCGTCGCCCTGACCGCCCAGGAGGGTGTCGCTGCCGGCCCCGCCCGTGACAAGGTCCGCACCGATGTTGCCCTGGACGAAGTCATTGCCGAGCGAGCCTGACACGGTGTCGGCACCCTGACCGCCGAAGACGAAGTCGTTGCCGTCGCCGCCGTCGACCGTGTCCTCGCCCTGACCGCCCTGGAGCAGGCCGTCATCGCCGCCACCGCCCTGGAGGGAGTCATTGCCGGTGCCGCCGAACAGGGTGTCCGAACCCGCGCCGCCCATCAGGATATCGTTGCCGTCTTCGCCCTCCAGCGTCGAGCCGATCAGGGTGATGGGCACGACCGAATGGTTCGGGACAGAGACATGCAGAGTATAGGAGGCGTTGGCTGCCGGGGCCTTGGTCACTAAGCTGGAGCCGGACCCCGACGCCCATTCCGAGACCTGAACGTAGTAGGTTCCTGCGGTCTGGACGGTGAACGTCAGGAAGCTGTCGGTCCGCTCGCCACCATTGTCGCCGTTGTTGTCATCGTTGGCGGCCAACTCCGTACCCGCAGCGTCTAACAGCTTGACGACGCTGTCGAAGGTCGCGCCGTCGATATCGAGAGTGATGGTCGCGCCGGCACCGACCGTGAATGCGTAGTATTCCACGTCGCCGTGGGTCCGGGCCACGACCGTGGCGTGGGGTATGGTCGTGGAATTGCCGATGTCGTTGCGTGCAAGAAGGTCGAAGCCGCCGTCGATGTTGATGGCCGTGCCGATCGTCGCGTTCGCCGTGGTCTGGCCCTTGACGATGTCTGGAGCGCCACCGCCCTGGCCCGGCGCGCCGGTAGCAGACAGGCGGTCGTCACCGCCACCGCCGCGGATGCTGTCGGCTCCGCCGCCGCTTTCGATGATGTTGGCACCTCCATCGCCGACGATCGTGTCGGAATAGGTCGAGCCAACTACGTTCTCAAAGCCCGAGAGACTGTCGGTGCCGTCGCCGCCAGATGTGCTGCCGGTCGCGAGGCTGACAGTGACACCCGTACCGCCGACTCCCTGGAACACCACCCAGTCGACGCCGTCGCCGCCCGCGAGTGTGTCGTGCCCGCCACCGCCGACGACCGTGTCAGCGCCAACACCTCCATCAACGCGATCGGCTCCGGTGCCGCCGTTGAGGCTGTCATTACCACCCAGCCCGTTGATGGTGTCCGCGCCGCCGAGACCATTCAGACTGTCGTCGAACCCCGTCCCGTCGATCAGATTGTCAGTGACGTCACCGCTGAGGTTCAGCCCTCCGGTCGGGGCCTGGGCCGCGACAGATTGATCCGCGAACTGAAAGACCTCGACATTGGTCAGGACGTCGGTCCCGTCCACGCCCGTGATGGTCGTGCGGACGCCATCGAACGTGATGGTGTAGGCACTGCGGTTGCCCGAGAACACGGCGACGTCGGTGCCGAGACCACCATCGATGGTGTCGGCACCCGCGCCGCCTGTCAGTCGGTTGTTGGCCCCATTGCCAATCAGCCGATCCGCGCCGGACCCGCCGATCGCGTTCTCGATGACCGCCCCGATTGCGATAGCGACATTGCCGGTTAGGCCACCGACATTGGAGAAGGCACCCTGGCGCAGATCGATCAGGGCGTTGTCTGCGTATCCAGAGAAATCGAGCGTATCGATCCCGCCGGCGTCCCAGACCGCGAAGATGACATCGGTCGCCGCACTGACGATTGAGTACCAGATGCGATCCGCATTGGAGTTGAAACCGTAAACGGTGTCGCCGGTCCGGGTCGTGGTGTTCACCCCGTATAGCCGCTGGATCGCAGCGATGTCGTCGAGCAGAGGTGCGGCCGAATACTGGCGCGTGCCCGACGCGGAGTTGAAATTCCCTCCCGTGTTCGTCTCGCTGAAGTACGACATCACCGAGTACTGACGGCTGTCCTCGTAATAGACGGCGTCGTTGGCGTAGCTGATCGTGACACCTTCACCGGCATTGTATGCGGCCGGGTGGGACAGGCCGATGGCGTGACCGATTTCGTGGGTCAGAACCTGAAACCCATAACCGAGAAGCGTCGGTGTCGAATTGTAGGCAAGGCTGCTGTTGATCCAGACGTCACCCGCATTGGAGGTAGCGCCCGAGTTGCCGGGCAAATAGGCAAACGCCGCTGACCCGCTCTGTCCCGATGTGTAGTTCGAGAACAGCATTGTGGCGTTGTTGGAGTAACCGTCGCCGTCATTAACCCGGGTGAAGCTGATATTGGCGACATCAGACCAGCCCTGAAGGGCCTGAAGCGTAAATCCGATCTGTAGTTCAGTGAACCGCGCAAAACCCTGGGTGTCGGTCGGCAACGTCGTCGGCGCGGCTGAACGGAAGGCGAAGGTGACATTCGCCGCCTGCCCCAAGCCCGGTCCCCAGGTGATATTGGATCGGCCGAGCTGGGCGGCCGCCCCGTCCGTGGTGAAGCTGGTCTTGCCGTTCGGGCCGGCACCACCCCGATCGTCGGCGTTCAGAGCGCCGAAGGGAGAAATGATTCCACTTTCAAAGACAGCATGGAATCCGCCGCAGCAACCGCAAAGCGGATAGCCGCCAACCGCGCCAAAACCCGACCGATCGTCGGCACCCTCACGAAACGGCATCAAACGCCCCGAATGACACGCCCCCAACGGCGTCGTTCCTAGCCTATTTGTGGAACGGTTTCTCGCATCTTGCGACTCCCGGTTTCAAATTCCCGCGAGTTTTCTCTCCAGCCTGGGCTCAGGAGAGGTCCAGACCCGACAGACCCTCGAATCCCGGCTGTCCGCCCAGCGCCGCCAGCTGATGGAAGGCCCCGATGATGTGGTAGAAACTCGACGCCGGGGCACCCTCGTCGACGAAGGTGCCATCGGGCAATCGCTTGTCCCGCCACAGGCCGTCCGGCGTGAGATAGAGCCAGAGCGCACGGAGCGCTGTTTCGGCATCGGCGATCAGTGCGGTTCGCTCGCTGTCCCGCGACTGATCGGCCAGCAACAGGGCCGCCTTCAGCCATTCGGTCTGGGGCCACAGCCGCGCCCGGCCGCTGCGCAGCGTGCCGTCGTCGTTCAGGGCGTCCTGGGCCACGCCCGAGCGTTCCGAGACCCCCTCGCGCCCCCTCGCATACAGGACCCGCGCCCGGTCGATCAGATCGGGGCGTCCTCTCGAGACGCCATGGCGCGCCAGCAGCCATGCCCATTCGAACTGGTGGCCCGGCTCGACCAACCGGCCGTCCTCACCGCCAGCCGGGTTCCAGGCGGCGTCGAAAAACTCCCGCAGGCGCCCGGACGCCGGGTCGACGAAGCGGTGTTCGGCCAGGTCGACGATGCGATCCGCCAGAGCCGCCCAGGCCTCATCACCCTGTCCTTCCCAGGCCATGGCGGCCTCCAGCAGGTGCATCTGGGCATTGGCCTGATAGGGCTGGGCCCCAGCTTCGGCGAAACCGCCCTGGGGCAGGGCCGAGGCCAGCAGGTGATCGCGCAGGCGAACGGCGCGTTCCTCAAGGTCGGGCCGATCCGACCCCGCGGCCTTTACCGAGGCCAAAGCCAGGAGGACGAACGCGTGATCGTAGAGGTAGGCCGTCTCGTCGAGCGGCGATCCATCGCGGGCCACGAGCGCCCGGCTGGTACCGTCCTGGCGCAGAAACCGCGACGTCAGGGCGTCGAGACCTGACCAGACGGCGCGCCGCCAGGGCCCTGCCCAGCCCAGCCGGGCCGCGGTGGCGTAGACGTGGACCTGACGCGACTGCACGCGGGAGCGTCCTGCCAGGGGCAAGGGCCGCCCGTCGAGGCCCAGGGCCTCGGCGAAACCCGGCCCATCTTCCAGCCCGACCGTGGCCCACAGCGGCAGGGCTCGAAGCCTGAGCCAGTCCGCGAACCGACGCGCGCCCCGCGACAGGGTCTCGGCCGGCTCGGCGGGGAAATCCAGATGCCGGGGCGAGGCCGCGCGTACCCGCTCCACCACGCGCCTGACGTCCTGGGACCGGTCCAGATCGGCGACCAGAACGGCGTCGGGCTCTACCACGATGGCGAGGTTGCGGACCCCGAGGACAGCGACCATCACCCCGTCGGGGGCCCGTGCAAGGCAGCCTTCGGCATCCTCGAAAATGTGCAGGCCCACATCCCCTTCGCCGGACGCCGCGATGGCGTCCCACGCCCCCATGTCCGACCAGGCGAAATCGACCGCCAGGACATCCGCCAGGGAGGTTTTCTCCATGACGGCATAGTCGATGGAGATCTTGGGGGCCGCAGAGAAGGCGATGCCCAGCGTCTGGACCGGGCCGGCGTCCGCATCCGGCAGAGCGGCCTGGGCTGCCGACAGGACGCCCGGGGCACGGGCCGCCAGTTCGGCGATCAAGGTTCGGGCCGCCACCATGAAGTTGCCGCTGTTCCAGAGGTAGCCCGCAGCGATGTAGTCGGCGGCGGTCGGGGCGTCTGGCTTCTCGACGAAGGCCGCGACCGCAGACAGGCCTTCGCCAGTCGGGCGGATGTAGCCGTAGGCGGAAGACGGCGCGTCGGGGCGTACGCCCAGCGTCACGATCCGCCCGCGGCCCGCGGCGGCTGCGGCCTCTCTGACGGCGGCGCGGAAGGCGTCGTGATCGGGCACATGGTGATCGGAGGCCACGAAGGCGGCGACCCCTGCGGGATCACTGCGCGCGATCCAGGCGGCAGCCGCAGCCATGGCGGGGGCTGAATCCCGACCCTCTGGTTCGAGCAGCACCTGGGCCTCGACGCCGATCTCCTCGAGCTGATCGAGAATCCATCGCCTGTGAGCGACCCCGCCGATCACCAGCACCCGCCCGCCGCCCTCGGCGAGGGGGGCCATGCGCTGGACCGCATCCTGGAACAGGCTGCGCGCACCCGACATCGGGATGAACTGCTTGGGACGCGAGGGACGGGACGCCGGCCACAACCGGGTTCCGCCACCGCCGCACAGGATCACGGGATAAAGCGCCATCGCCGCCTCATATCCGGTTCGGGCCAAGGCTCAAACCGTCCTCCCGCAATGCTTGCTTTGGTGACAGGGCCGCCATCCCTCGCTAGGGAGCCGCCCATGGACGAGACCGAACGGCAATCCGAGGAACGTGGCTGGGCGACGGCGAAGACGCTGGCCGAGGCCCTGCCCTATATTCAGGTCTATGACCGCGAGACCGTAGTCATCAAATACGGCGGCCATGCCATGGGCGAGGTCGCCGTGGCCAAGCAGTTCGCGGCCGACGTGGTGCTGCTGAAGCTGATGGGGGTGAACCCCGTCGTCGTGCACGGCGGCGGACCCCAGATCAGCGCCATGCTGGACAAGGCCGGGGTAAAGTCGAACTTCGTGGACGGCCTGCGCGTCACCGACGCCGACACCATGGCGGTCGCCGAGATGGTCCTGTCCGGCGCGGTCAACAAGGAGATCGCCCACTGGATCTCGGTCGCGGGCAAGGAAGCCGACGTGCGCGGCGTCGGCCTGTCGGGCAAGGACGCAGGCCTGCTGACCGTCGAGAAGACGACACGGACGAAGCGCGACCCCGACAGCCTGATCGAGCATGAGGTGGACCTGGGCTTCGTCGGCGAACCGACCAAGGTCGATCCCAAGCTGATCGCCGGGCTCATCGCATCGGAAACCGACGACTGGGTGCCGGTGATCGCACCCATCGGCGTGGCCGAGGACGGCCAGACCTATAACGTCAATGCCGACACGGTCGCCGGGGCGGTCGCGGGCTCTCTGAACGCCAAACGGATGCTGCTGCTGACCGACGTCAAGGGCGTGCTGAACAAGGACGGCGACATCATCCGCCAGATGACGGTGGCGGAGGCGCAAGGGCTGATCGACGACGGCACGGCGTCCGGCGGCATGATCCCCAAGCTGCAGACGGCAATGGCGGCGGTGAAGGCCGGCGTCGAGGCCGTGGTCATCCTGGATGGGCGCCGCCCCCATGCCATGCTGGTGGAGCTGTTTACAGAGTACGGTGCCGGCACTCTGGTGAAGGCGTGAACCTGAACCTGTCCCACATCGACGCCTGGATCTTTGATCTGGACGACACCCTCTATCCCCGCGAGCAAGGGGTGATGGCGCTGGTCCAGGCCCGCATCAACGCCTTCATGATCGACGCGGTCGGCCTGCCCGAGCCCGAGGCCAGGGTGCTTCAGAAGCAGTTCCTGAACGAGCACGGCACGACGCTGGCGGGCCTGATGGCCAACTATGCGATCGACGCCGAGACATTCCTGCGCGAGGTCCACGACGTGCCGCTGGATAGTCTGGAGCCCAGTCCGCGCATGGCCGAGGCGCTGGCCCGCCTGCCCGGCCGTCGCTTCGTCCTGACCAACGGCGCACGCTGCCACGCGGCCCGCGTGACCGAGCGCATCGGGATCACCGGGCTGTTTGACGGCGTGTTCGCCATCGAGGACATGGACCTGACGCCCAAGCCCGCGCCCTCGACCTTTCGGCGGTTCCTGGAGCATTTCGCCATCGATCCGCATCGGGCGATCTTCTTCGAGGACACGCCCAGGAACCTGGCTCCGGCCAAGGCGCTCGGCATGACCACCGTTCTGGTCGGCGACGGCCATGGCCACGAGATCGGCGACTGGATCGACGCCCGCACCCCCGATCTGCTTAGCTTCCTCGAACACCTCTCCTTACGAGACGCCGCATGACCGAACACGCCTCCAAGATCGCTGGGCTTGAAGCCGCCATCGAGGCGGCCTGGGACATTCGCACCGAACTGACCCCCTCGACCCGGGGTGAGACCCGCGAGGCGGTGGAGACCGCGCTCGACCTGCTGGATTCCGGCAAGGCGCGTGTGGCGAGCCGCGGCGAGGACGGGACCTGGACTACGCACCAGTGGCTGAAGAAGGCGGTGCTGTTGTCCTTCCGCCTGAACGACAACGAGATCATGCGGGGCGGCGATCGCGGCATGTCCTCGCCGGCCCCGGGCGTCGGCCCCTGGTACGACAAGGTGCCGAACAAGTTCGGCGACTGGACCGCCAATGACTTCCGCGAGGCCGGCTTTCGCGCAGTGCCGGGATCGATCGTCAGGAAGGGGGCCTTCATCGGCAGGAACGTGGTCCTGATGCCCAGCTTCGTGAACATCGGCGGCTATGTGGACGAAGGCTCCATGGTCGACGGCTGGGCCACGGTCGGGTCCTGCGCCCAGATCGGCAAGAACGTGCACCTGTCCGGCGGCGTCGGCATCGGCGGGGTTCTGGAGCCGCTCCAGGCCAATCCGACCATCATCGAGGACGATTGCTTCATCGGCGCCCGATCCGAGGTCGTCGAGGGCGTGATCGTGCGCCAGGGCGCTGTGCTGGCCATGGGGGTCTACATCTCGGCCACCACCAAGATCGTCGACCGGGCGACCGGCGAGATCACCCGCGGCGAGGTTCCGTCCTATGCCGTCGTGGCCCCCGGTGCCCTGCCCGACCCGAACGGCGGGCCGTCGCTCTACTGCGCCGTGATCGTCAAGCGGGTCGACGCCCAGACCCGCTCCAAGACCGCGATCAACGAACTCCTGCGCGACTGAGGACATGGCCAACCGCTATACCGACGACCCGCAGCAGGGGTTCATCGGCCTGGTCGCCAGTCTGGCGCAGGCCTCGGGGCCCGACGGCCTGACCATCGGCCACATCCGGGACCGGATGGACGAGCGGGCGTTCGGCCTGATGATCCTGATCCTGGCCATCCCCTGCCTGGTGCCGGCGCTTTACGGCGTGCCGCAGATCGTGGGCGTGCCGATCCTTCTGCTGGCCGGGCAGATGCTGGTCGGGCGAAGGGAGCCGTGGCTGCCGGAAACGCTGCTGAAGCGGACCGTGTCCAAGGCGATGCTGGACCGCATGGCGGATTTCGCGACCCGGCGCATGGGCTGGCTGGAACGACTGTCGAAGCCGCGGCTCACGATCTTCACGACGGGCCTCGCCGAGCGGCTGGCGGCGCTGTTCATGATCCTGGCGACGGTGACCATCGTCCTGCCGATGACCAACACCGTGCCGTCGGTGGCGCTGGCGCTGCTGTCGGTCGGCCTGATCCAGAGGGACGGGCTGTTCGTCGCGGCGGGGGCGTCGGTGGCCGTGGGCTGGGTGACGGCGATCGCGGTCGTGGCGGCGGGCTTCTTCCTTGGCGCAGGATGGGCCGTCGGCCTGATGGCGCGCTTCACCGGATAGGGCTAGGGTCGCGGTCATGAGCCTCTATCGCCTGCTGACCCGCTGGTGGACCGCGTTCGCGCTGGCGATCTCGCTGGCCATGCTGGGCTTTGCCCATTTCAGCGAGCGCGTTCTGGGACTGGCCCCCTGCAACCTGTGCCTCAAGCAGCGCGAGGTCTACTGGGGCGCGGTGGCGATCGCGGTCGTGGCCACGCTGTGGACCGTCATCAGCCAGGCGCGGCGGGGCACGCCGCGGGTAGCGGCCTTCCTGCTGGCCGCTGTCTTCGCGACGGGGGCGATCACGGCCGGGTTCCACTTTGGCGGCGAGATGAAATGGTGGGCCCTGCCCGCCCTGTGCGCCGGAGGCGGCGGCGGGGCCGATCTGGAGGCCCTGACCTCGCTGGCGCTGGGCGTCGGGGAGCCGCAGCGGATCGTCATGTGCGACGCGGTGACGTGGCGGTTCCTGGGCCTGTCCATGGCAGGATGGAACGCCCTGATCTCGGCCGCATTGGCCGGGTTCAGCCTGATCGCTGCCAAGAGACCCAAGGATGCCCGAGCCCCAAGGAACTGATCGCCGCATTCCCCTGCCCCGCCCGGGCCGGGGAGCCACGCGGGCGCGGCTGGCGGAGATCCTGCGCGTGGATCACGCCGGCGAGTTCGGCGCGGTCAAGATCTATGAGGCCCAGCAGCGGGTCTTCGCGCTGGCGCCCGGCAAGGCCGATATCGCCGCCGACATGGCCGAGATGAAGGCGGGCGAGCAGGTCCACAAGGACCGGTTCGACGCTCTGCTGACCCAGCACCGTGTCCGGCCGACGGCGCTGTTGCCGCTGTGGTCCATCGCGGCGACGGGGCTGGGGACCGTCACGGCCCTGATGGGCGAGAAGGCGGCCCATGCCTGCACCGAGGCGGTCGAGGCCGTGATCGAGCAGCACTATGCCGACCAGATCGAGGAGCTGAAGGACCGCGATCCGGAGCTGGCGGCGGAACTGACCAAGTTCCGCGAGGAGGAGCTGGCCCACCACGACCACGCCATCGAGCACGGCAGCCGCGAGGCCCCGGCCTATCGCCTGCTCAGCGCCGTCATCCAGGCCGGCTGCAAGGTGGCCATCAAGGTGTCCGAGCGGGTCTGAGGCCCGCCTACTTCTCCGACGGGCGGTAGGGCAGATAGCCGCGCTCGACCATGCGGCGCAGGCCCTCATAGGCCTCAGACAGCTCTTCATAGACGTGGCGCAGGGTGCCCAGGCGCTCGGCGTCGTGGGGCGCGACCTGGTGGCCCTGTTCGGTCAGGCGCAGGGCCTCGGCGATCCAGCGCGCGCGCGCCGACGCCGCCGCCACCGCCAGCCGCTGGAAGGCCGCCGGCTCGGTGTGGTTGGCGCCCAGGCCCATGACCTGGGGGATCACCTCGCGGTTGGAGATGAAGGTGGTGTAGTCGATCTGCTCCAGATGGCCACGCAGGCGCCGCTGCTCCTGCGGATCGGCGTCCGAAGGTTCGAAATGATCCCTTCGGCTGCGCGTCATGGCCGTCATCATCGTGCCCATGGCGGTCTCCCGGACGAATACTGAGGGCGATGTTGCGCCCAGTCGGTTAATGGGGGCTTTCGCCCGATCCGGACGGCGGCACCGGGTCCGGGGCGTCCACGGCGTGCAGGGAGTGCAAGGAGTCCACGGAGTCCAGGGAGTCCATGGAGTCCATGCCGTCGCGATCGTCCGGATGGGTCGGCGCATAGGGCCAGGGCTGGTCGCCGCGCTCGAAGGCGCGGGCCTCCTCTTCCTCAATGAAGCGCTCCAGTTCCTCGGCCTCGGTGCGCATCAGGGTCTGGACCTTGTGCCAGCGCAGCACCTCGCCGGCGTCGCCCCGGATCACGGCGCGGGTCAGCCGGCCCCAGGCCACGCGCGCCAGGTCGCCCGGCTCGATCTGGTGAAGGTCGCCGCCGACGCGCTCCACCAGGGTGCGGCCCTCGTCCCAGGGGTCGCGGTCGGCCACGGGCGGGACCCACGGCTGGTCGGCGCGCCGCCAGCCCTCGCGCGCGGCACGCATTCGCAGGGCCGACAGGCTGACGCCATGACGCCGGGCGCAGTCCGGCCCCGACAGCCCGGCCAGATAGTCGGCCCGGACCTCCTTCCACACCGCCTCCGGCGCGATGCGCACCCCCTGCGTCGGCGCCGTCAAACCCTGGTCCATGATCCCCTCCGTGAAAGCCACCATTGTAAGCGAGCCCCGGACCGTGTTCGCGATATCGCGCTTCGTGAGAGACGGGCGTTGATTGGATTGGGGAATTCGGCGCGAGTTTGGATAACTGAACGCGGGTGGGTCCTTCTCCCCTTGCGGGAGAAGGTGGCCCGGAGGGCCGGATGAGGGGTGAAACTCAGCCCTTGCCGTAGCGCGCGGCGTGGTCTCGCACCGCCTGGAACAGCAGGCCAGGGTTGGTCAGCACCGCCTGGTTCCGAAAGCGCAGCACGGTCCACCCGTTCGCGGTGAGCCACGCGTCCCGCTTGGCATCCGCTTCGATCCGCAGGTCATGGACGCCACCATCCAGTTCCACGATGAGCCGGATCGAGGGGCAGGCGAAGTCTGCGATATAGGGGCCAAGGGGCAGTTGTCGCCGGAACTTCAGCCCCTCCATCCGCCGGTCGCGTAGATACTTCCAGAAGATGGCTTCGGGCAGCGTCGGGTCTGTGCGTCCCCGGCGGGCGGCGGCGCGGGTCCTGTCCGATGGTTTAAGCATGGGTTGAGATTAACTGGCGAACGGCGGTGTTTTACCCCTCATCCGGCCCTCCGGGCCACCTTCTCCCGCAAGGGGAGAAGGAAGACTCGTGCCTCGCCATCCAGCACCCATATTGGGCGGACGCCCCACGGAGCCCCCGCCATGACCCGCACCCTGAAGATCGACTTCGTTTCGGACGTGGTCTGTCCCTGGTGCGTGGTGGGGCTGGGCGGGCTGGAGGGGGCGCTGGAGCGGTTGAGGGGCGAGGGCATTGAGGCGCAGGTGACGTTTCAGCCGTTCGAGCTGAACCCCGGCATGGCGGCCGAGGGCGAGAATGTCGGCGAGCATATCGCCAAGAAGTATGGCTCCACGCCCGAACAGTCGGCGGCGAACCGGGCGATGATCACAGAGCGGGCCGCCGAAGCGTGGCAAGGCTTCGAGATGCGGATGGGGCCGGACAGCCGCATCTGGAACACGTTCGACGCTCACCGCCTGCTGCACTGGGCGGGCACGGTGGGGGCGGCCCCGCAGAGGGCGCTGAAGGAGGCCCTGTTCCGCGCGCATTTCACCGAGAACCGGTCGCTGGCGGATGCGGATGTGCTGGCCGATGCGGCGGCGGCCGCGGGGCTGGATCGGGACAAGGCCGTCGAGGTCCTGGCCGACGACCTGTATGCCGCCGAGGTGCGGGCCGAGGAACAGCTGTGGCGCGCCAGGGGGATCAACGCGGTCCCGGCGGTGGTGGTGGAGGGGAAATACCTGATCAGCGGCGGCCAACCGGCGGCGGTGTTCGAGGAGGCGTTGCGGAGGATTGCGGGGGAGGGGTGACGGGCTTCGTCAGCCGTTCTCTCTTTCGTCATTCCGGGCGTCGGGAGCGAAGCGACCAGAGACCCGGAACAAGGCGGCGCCGAAGCGCAGCGCAGGCGAAATGGGTCCGCGAGCGGGGTGCGTCACAGGTTCGCGCTCTCGCGCGCCGCTGGGTTCCGGGTCTCCCCCCGGCTTTCGCCGGGGTCCGCCCGGAATGACGAAAGAATAAGAGACGCCCTACGCCGCTTTCGGCTTCCTCGGCTTCGGCGGGGCGTCGGCGGCGGTGACGAGGTGACCCTTCCAGCCGGGGGGCGGCAGGAACTTGCCGGACTTCTCTTCGCGCGTGCCGTGTTTGGCGATCTCGGCGGCGGCGCGCCCGGCCTTCAGCACGGTTTCGGTGTCGAAGATGCGGTTCATGACGGGCTTCTTTCTAGCAGAGACAGGCCCTCGTCGCTACTCGAGAAGACCTCCCAGCTGTCGACGATCGGCTTGTAGACGGTCTCCAGATACTCGAGGCTGAGCAGGAAGCGGCGGCGCAGGGCGTCTTCCGGGATGCCGTGACCGCCTTCCGCGACCCTCCGCGCCACGCGCGCGACGGAGAAGTCCGCCGAAGGAGCCTTCAGATAGATCAGCTCCACCCGGTATCCGGCCGCGCGCCAGTCGCGGATGCGGACGGCGTGGGACCGGGTGGCCAGGGTGGTTTCCAGAACCACGTCGGCGCGCAGGGCGAACAGCTGATCCAGCCGCTCGATCACCAGCCGCCCGGCAGCGAGGTCGCGGGCCGGACCCGATCCCGTCAATGAACGCGCCACCTCGTCGGGATTGACGAACTGGAACGTCTCCGGGCGCTCGCGCAGGAAGCGGTTGATGAAGGTGGTCTTGCCGGCGCCGTTGGGTCCGGCGAGGAGGACGAGGGTGGGCATGGGCGCATGCTATCCAATCCTCCCCCGTCGGGGGAGGGGGACCGCGAAGCGGTGGAGGGGGCCAGCAGCGGATGACCCGTCTGGATCAAGCCCCCTCCGTCTCCTCCGCTTCGCTACGGAGCCACCTCCCCCAACGGGGGAGGATTTGGGCGCGACGACGTCGTGCTGCGCGATCACCTGCGCCAGACGGACACCCGGGCGCTCGGCTGGACCGGGGTCCGGTTCACCAAGGACACGGCGCTGGGCGAGCCCTGGCGGATCGACGACGCGATCCGCGATCGGGCGCGGGTGTTGGGGGTGTTGTAGGTCGTCGTTCGTGGACCCTCTCCCGGCGGGTGGAGGAGGATCGTATACGATCCGACGACGGGCTTGAGGCTCGGCAACCCCGGCCTTGAGCCGGGGGAGCCGCCAGCCGAAAGGGTGAGGGGCTGCTGCTCGACGTAGCCCCCGCCAGTCCGGCGGCTCACGCCGACGGCACCGCCAGCCCTTCACCCTTTGGCGCAATCCTGATCGCTGCGCTCTCAGGCGCTCAAGCCCTCTCCCGCCGGGAGAGGGAGACCGCGTCGGGCCGTTGAGGCGCTGGCAGACTACCTCTACGTCGCCGAGGTGCGAGCGGCGGGGGCGCTGCGGTTCACACGGCATCACCAACGTGCAGGCGGTGGTGGTGGAAGTGCACTAAATCGCAGGAAGCGGACGCTCAGTCTCAACTTCGCGGAATTGTCGATACAACGCCTTCGCGGCTTTCATATTCTCTTCCGAAGCTTTCTCAGGCTTCCTGTCGGCAACCACGCTCCATGCATCATCCACGCCCTCATCGTCAGCGACGAAGGCCGCCGTAACTGCCAGTTCTAGGGTAACGGCATTTGCGCTGGCAGCCAGATCGATAAGCTTAGCCCTAGCAGGGTTAGGATCGGCGGCCCGTTCGGCGCGGAAAATAGAATAATGCCCACCCCAAGCAGCGCGACGAGGATTTTCTCCAACTAGCCCAAGCAGAACGGCGCGGTCAGCAGCCGTCGCGAGTTCTTCACTGTAGGGTCCATAATGATGATACGAGAAAGTAAAGCCTGCTCCAACGCCTGCGAGCTCTAAAAGAGCAGCGGTTTTTTGAAGTTTGGTTCGGCCGACGATTTCACCAACATGGCTAACAATGGCTGCAACATCCTTGGCAGTTGGGTTGCTCATTGTGTTACTTCCTTCAGGATTTGATTTACTAGTTTTTCGCCGTCGTCGTCGCGGACGTAGAGCCGATAGGCTCGATACTCGCCTACGGCATCCACCACAGGTGAAATGTTGGCGAGGTCGTGAAGCTTGTCATCAGGACCCAACAGAAAGATTGAAGAAAGTTTACCGCGTTCATCAATCGTCTGCTTGTAAGCCGTCCGGAGCGCCTCGTCTTCCAGGACCGCAGGAGTCTCATCCAAGCTCGAAGCCAAAATACCGCGCTCCTTAACGAGCTCGGCTACCTGCGCTGTTGCAGCCAACGCTTTTTTACGTGCTTCCGCGCGAACGTCTCGGTCAGCCTCATCCGGTCGCTCAAGCTTAGCAGCCATGATCTTGGAAACATCGATACAGCGATAGCATTTTCTGTCTCGAATCCGAATTGCTAGATCAGCGATTACTGGGTCTGAGGCCTCGGCAAGTGAAGAGAGGCAGCCGTAGACGACGCTGTCATCAAGCCGCAAAAACATCTCTACACTGTCAGGATCGCGTAGATAGCCCACGCTAGGGTGATTCGTGCTCAAACCGGTAGAGGCGACGTCCCCGTCTATGACGCGCTTCGCAATCTGACCCATCAGAGCCGTGAACAGTTTTTCGAGGCCACGAGTGGTCTTGTGAAAGTAAACATTTATGTACAAATAGAACAGGCTGAGAGCATATCCTTCCGCAGTGATCCGCGCTTTCTGATTTAGAACAAATGTCTCAACATTTTTGACTTGTTGATCGTCAACGCCAACCGGTACCTTACGCACCTCAAGGTTATTCTTGAGCCAAGAGAAATCTATTGCAGATTGCTGCGTTCCGGTCATGAGGCGGTCGCGCCTCATATAATCTAGACGATCCGCATCAAACTGACTCGAAACAATAGAGGCATATATGTCTGCCGGATACTTACTCTGAATTATCCGAATAATCTCCTCAGAAAAATCAGCGTCGAACCCTCGCTCAAAAACCTCAGCTAGTTCGGTTTCCCGGATGAGGGCGGCCGTCCGCAACTCATGTTTCCGGGAAAGGCCGACGCCGTCTAACGCGTGCTCAAAGGCGTGGCTGAAAGGGCCATGGCCGATATCATGAACTAGCGCGGCCGCAATCGCGATCTGGGACTTACGATTCTGAAAGCGGCCACCGCTACCACCCAGTCGCTCCTCTACAACCGCTGAAAGCAACCGTGCCGTGTGGAAGACGCCGATGCTGTGCGCCAGCCGAGAGTGCGAAGCGCCAGGGTAGACATAGTCTGAAAACCCGAGTTGCTTGATCCGCCGCAAACGCTGAAGCGGCCTTGTCGCAAGAGCGTCCCAGCAGGTTTGATCCAGAACCCGAACGTCGAACTCAATCAGGTCGTGGATGGGATCTCGGACGCGCTGAACCTTTGGCATTCGATGTCTCTAGCGGAACAAACCGGGAACACATTGTCCCTAGGTGTCGGAGATTGCAACCTCAATCTGTCCGCCGCCAGCCTTAAATCTCGCGCTCATCTCCGCCATCCCGGCCTCGGCCGCCTCCAGCGAACCCCCCGCGTCGTTCTGGGCCTGCGCATCCCGGCGGATGTCCTGGCTGATCTTCATCGAGCAGAACTTGGGCCCGCACATGCTGCAGAAGTGGGCGGTCTTGTGGGCTTCCTTGGGCAGGGTCTCGTCGTGGTATTTGCGGGCCGTCTCGGGGTCGAGGCCGAGGTTGAACTGGTCTTCCCAGCGGAACTCGAACCGGGCGCGGCTGAGCGCGTCGTCGTGGGCGCGGGCGGCCGGGTGGCCCTTGGCCAGGTCGGCGGCGTGGGCGGCGATCTTGTAGGTGATGACGCCGTCCTTGACGTCCTGACGGTCGGGCAGGCCCAGGTGCTCCTTGGGCGTGACGTAGCAGAGCATGGCCGTGCCGAACCAGCCGATCATGGCCGCGCCGATGGCACTGGTGATGTGGTCATAGCCCGGCGCGATGTCGGTGGTCAGCGGCCCCAGCGTATAGAAGGGCGCCTCGTGGCAGTGCTTCAGCTGCTCGTCCATGTTGGCCTTGATCTTGTGCATCGGCACATGGCCGGGGCCCTCGATCATGACCTGGCAGCCGTGGTCCCAAGCCACTTTAGTGAGCTCACCAAGCGTGCGCAGCTCGGCGAACTGGGCCGCGTCGTTGGCGTCGGCGATGGAGCCGGGGCGCAGGCCGTCGCCGAGCGAGAAGGAGACGTCGTAGGCGCGCAGGATCTCGCAGATCTCGTCGAAGCGCTCGTACAGGAAGCTCTCCTTGTGGTGGGACAGGCACCACTTGGCCATGATGGAGCCGCCGCGCGACACGATGCCAGTGACGCGGTTGGCCGTCAGCGGCACGAAGGGCAGGCGCACGCCCGCGTGGATGGTGAAATAGTCCACGCCCTGTTCGGCCTGTTCGATCAGGGTGTCGGCGAAGATGTCGAACGTCAGGTCCTCGGCCACGCCGCCGACCTTCTCCAGCGCCTGATAGATGGGGACGGTGCCGATGGGGACGCTGGAGTTCCTGATGATCCAGTCGCGGATGTTGTGGATGTTGCGACCGGTGCTGAGGTCCATGACGTTGTCGGCGCCCCAGCGGGTGGCCCAGACCAGCTTGTCGACCTCGTCGTCGACCGTGCTCAGGACCGCCGAGTTGCCGATGTTGGCGTTGATCTTCACCAGGAAGTTGCGGCCGATGATCATCGGCTCCACCTCGGGGTGGTTGATGTTGTGCGGGATGATGGCGCGGCCGCGCGCGATCTCCTGACGCACGAACTCGGGCGTGACGAAGTCGGGGATGGAGGCGCCGAAGTCCTCGCCGTCTCTGAGGTTCGAGGTTTGAGGGGCGAGGGGCGAGGGGACGGTCGACCCATCATGCAGGGTGATGACGCCCGCTCCCCTCGAACCTCGAACCTCTTCCCTCGCCCCTTCCCGCCTCATGTTCTCCCGGATCGCCACGTATTCCATCTCGGGCGTGATGATGCCGGCCCGCGCATACTCCAGCTGGGTCACGGGGCGGCCGGGCACGCCCTTGAAGACCCGGTGGCGCGAGGTGTCGAAGCGGGGGGCCAGGTGCCTGCCCTCGGCGTGGCCGTTGTCCTCGGGCTTCACTTCACGAGGATGGGCGACGGGGGCGATGTCGCCGCGATCCAGCTGCCAGCTGGATTTGACCTTGGGCAGGCCCTTGGTGATGTCGATGGTCACGGTCGGGTCGGTGTAGGGGCCGGAGCTGTCATACATCGTCACCGGCGGCTCATTGGCGCTCGGGTGGACGGCGACCTCGCGGAAGGGAACGCGGATGTCGGGATAGAGCTCTCCCGCCACATAGACCTTGCGGCCCCCGGCGCGCGGGCCGGTGGGGATGCGGCCGGTTTCCTTCATCACCTCTTTCCTCGCTTCCGCGAGGGGGAGGCTACCGCTCGCGACGCGGTCGCTCGCTGCTTGAGCCTCATCTGCCTGGGCGGACGGGGTGACGTGGATGTTCATGGCGGCCTCTTCGCGTGGAGGGGCGCCGACGTCAGGAGGGACCCGTGGCTGGAGGTCCCGTCTCTCCCTTCGCCGGCATGACCCGGATCAGGTTCGGCCGGTCAGAGGATCACCTCTATCTCAGCGGCTCAGGCACCGCCCCCGGGAGAACGGACGGAGCATAGGCCTGTCGATCCTCCCCCGCAACGCGGGGGAGGGGGACCAGCCGCAGGCTGGTGGAGGGGGCGGCTCCAGACACGGTGCTTGGGGTCGCCCCCTCCACCGCTTCGCGGTCCCCCTCCCCCGTGAAGGACGGGGGAGGATTTTCGGGAAACCTTTCGCGGGCGCGGGGCGAAATCCGGGGCTAGGCTGACGGCCAGCCTGCAGGAGACCCGCCATGCGATCCGAACCCTTCGACTTCGACTGCGCGGACGGACGGCGCGTGCGCGGGCGGCTGGACCGGCCGGACGGGCAGGTGCGGGCCTATGCGCTGTTCGCCCACTGCTTCACCTGCGGAAAGGACAATCTGGCGGCGACGCGGATCAGCCGGGCGCTGGCGGCCGAGGGGGTGGGGACGCTGAGGATCGACTTCGCCGGGATCGGGGAAGCGGGCGTCGCCCCCATGCCGGCGGGGTTCACGGTGGACGTCGGCGACCTGAAGGAGGCGGCGGCGGTCATGGCGCGGCACGGCTGCGCGCCGGGCCTGCTGATCGGGCACAGCCTGGGCGGGGCGGCGGCGGCGGGCGACATCGACAGCGTCAAGGCCGTGGCCACCATTGGCGCCCCCTTCGATGTGGACCATGTGCTGAAGCTGCTCGGGCCGGGGGCAGAAGGCCTGATACATGGCGAGACCCATACCGCCAGCGTCGGCGGGCGGCCGGTGTCGGTCGGGGCAGGCTTCGCCGAGGACCTGAAGGCGCAGGATCAGAAGACGCGACTGGCGAACCTCAAGCGGGCGCTGCTGATCCTGCATTCGCCGGTGGATCAGGTGGTGGGGATCGAGGAATCGAGCGGCATCTTCCTGGCGGCCAAACATCCCAAGAGCTTCGTCTCGCTGGACAAGGCCGACCACCTGCTGAGCCGGACTGAGGATGCGGCCTATGCGGCGACGGTCATCGCGGCCTGGGCCAGCCGCTATGTCGACGCCATGACGACGCCCGAGACGGTGCCCGCAGCCGACGGCGTGGTGCGGGTGTCCGAGACGGGCGCGGGCAAGTTCCAGGTCAAGGTCGAGGCGGGCGGAGCCATGCTGATGGCCGACGAGCCGGTGTCGGTGGGCGGACTGGCCAGCGGCCCCACGCCCTATGAGCTGGTGGCGGCCGGGCTCGGCGCCTGCACGGTCATGACGCTGAGGCTCTATGCCGAGAAGAAGGGCCTGCCGCTGGAGCGGGCGTCGGTGGAGGTACGCCACGAACGCCAGGCCGGTCAGACGCCGCCGGACGTGTTCGAGCGGACGCTGACGCTGGAGGGAAGCTTCGATGACGACCAGCGCGCCCGGATGTTCGAGATCGCCGACAAGTGCCCCGTCCACCGCACGCTGGAAGGCGGGGCCCGGGTGGTGACGCGGGGCGATGCCCCGGCCATGCCCGCGCCCTGCGAGGAAGAGCATTTCCGGGAGATGGATGAGGCCTGCGCCGGAACCTGAACCCGGGACCGCGTCCGGTCAGGCCGGGGTCCCTGCGGCCAGCCGTTCCAGATTGACCATTGCGGGACGGACCGCCGCCCGCATCCGACCCAGGATGGCCATCTTGTCGGCCTCCTCCGGCGACACGCCCTCGACCACCCGGCCGAAGCCGTCCAGACGACTGTCGCGGATCCAGCGCCGGAGCGCCGGCTCGCTGGCCCAGGCCGCCTGGGCCTGCAGGTTGGACAGCTCTGACTTCGGATAGTCGGCGACCGTGTCGGGGAGGACCCCGGGGGTGCACAGGGCGTTCCTGCGATCCTGATCCTCGACGTGCACCTCGAGCCAGGCCGCCACGGCCGCGCTGAGCGGCGGGGCCGGAATCCGCACCATCTGCAGGGTGATCCGGTCGTCGGCGAAGACCGGAACCATGGGACGCCGGGTGACAGCCGAGGCGGTGCAGTCGATGTAGAGCGCACCCGGCTCGACCGGGACAAAGGTCGCATCGAAGCGAAGGCCCTCTGGCTCTATCGCCCGCACCCGGCCGTGACGCACGACGTCGGTGATCGTCCGCAGGATCTCGATCTCACCGGTCGAGATGGTGGCGTAGTGGAACATCTCCGGCCGGAGGGACTGGTCGATGCGGAGCATGTTGCCGACGGCCTCAAGCTGTTCGAACAGGGCGTCGACGGTCGGGGCGATGGCGAAGGCCTCAAACGCATGGGCCTGGGCCCCGATCGAGTCGTGGAAGAACTCGTGACCGGGCTGGGTGACCCGGCGGTTGATCATCCAGGACTCGCGTGGCCGGACCCAGGTGATGCGGTCCGCCGGCACGCCCGCAGAAACCAGCCAGACGCCGGCGTCCATCGCCGTCTTGCCCGCGCCCAGAATGACATAGCGGCTGGGGGCGCTGTCCGGCGCCCGCGCCAGATGCGGCAGGGCATTGGGCGGCACCAGACGGACCCCGTCGGCGACCGTGAAGGCGGGCGTGTGGGTGGACGGCACCGTCGTGCCGAAATAGGTCGCGTCTACCGTCTTGCGCCGAACCCGGACCCGGCTCTCTTCGCCCGTCAGCAAGGAGACGATCCGCCCGTCGCCGCGATAGTCCGTCATCGGATGATAGTCGACGCGGCCACTGGGAAGCAGTTGCCGCTGCATCACGGCATTGAAGTAGCCCCGGACTTCTGCCCCCGAGGCGAGCTCGTACAGACCGGCGTTGAGCCCGTGCGTGTCCTTGGCTCCCGAGCCGAGAGGCAGGGAGTTCACGCCATAGAAGGCCGAGGGTTGATGCAGGGCGACGAAGTCATAGGCGTCGTTCCAGTGACCGCCCGGTTGACCGTGCCGGTCGACGATGGTGATCCGCGCATCGCTTTCGGCCAGCAGGGTGTCGGCGAAGGCGAGGCCCACAGCGCCCGCACCCACGACCAGGTAGTCGGTCTCGATTTCCGCCGGTCGTGTCATCCGCTCTTGTCCCCCCGGCTTCCACAGCGCACGAAGCCGGGAGCCTTGAAACAGGCTCTAGAGACCGGTGTGAGACATGACAAACCACCGACCGGAGAAAAGGGAACGCCAATGACGCAGCACTGGGACTTGTTGATCGATCGCGCGGACCTGGCCCGTGTTGAGGTGCGCCCTCTTCCGGAGCCGGATGCGATGGCCCTGGCAGACGGGGACGTGCTGCTGGACGTCGAGCGGTTCGCCCTGACGGCCAACAACATCACCTATGGGGTCTATGGCGACCGTCTCGGCTATTGGCGGTTCTTTCCGGAGGACGACACCTGGGGCCGGATCCCGGTCTGGGGGTTCGCCACGGTGCGACGTTCGACCGTGGAGACGATCCCGGTCGGCACGCGGCTGTTCGGCTATCTACCGATGGCCAGCCACTGGATCACCCGGCTGGAACGCCGGCCCTGGGGCGTGGTGGACGTGTCGCCCCACCGCGCCGAACTGCCCGCTGCCTACAACAGCCTGGTGGAGGCCGCGCCCGGTCCGCTGGATGACCAGATCGCGCTACTGCGGCCGCTGTTCCTGACCGCCTTCCTGCTGGACGACTTCTTTGCCGAAAACGCGGACTTCGGGGCGCAGACCTTCATCCTGTCCAGCGCCTCCAGCAAGACGGCGCTTGGCCTCGGCTGGCTGCTGGCCCAGCGCGGCATGCGGGTGATCGGCCTGACCTCGGCCCGCAACGCCGCCTTTGTTGAAAGCGTCGGCTGCTATGCGGAAGCCCGGACCTATGAGGCGCTGGCCGACCGACCGATCGAGGGACAGGTGGTCTTCGTCGACTTTGCCGGAGCCCCTGAGGTGGTGGCGGCGGTCCATCACATGCTGGGCGACCATCTGGTGCACAGCGCCGTGGTGGGCAGCACCCACCAGACCGACGGCCCCGTCGGCCCGGGCCGTTTGCCGGGACCCCGGCCGACCTTCTTCTTCGCCCCGGACCGGCTGAAACAGCGATCCAGGGACTGGGGCGGCGAGGTTTTGAACAGCCGGATCCAGACGGCGCTGGAGGCCTTCATCAGCGCCAACGGCTGGCTGGAGGTCTCGACCCACGCAGGGCCAGCGGCGCTTGAGGGCGTCTATCAGACGGTGCTCTCGGGCCGGGCCCGCCCGGAAGAAGGGCATATGGTGACGCCGGGCTGACCCGGCGGCACCGGCTGACGCTGGCACCGGCCAGGAGACGCGACCTCAACCCGGATAGGCCTCCAGCATGCGATCGATCGCGGCTTCGATGCGCCTCCACCCCATCTCGTCCATCGTCACACCGGCGAACCGGTCGCGGGTGAGCGCGCCGAGGGCCAGGTGCTGGATGGCCGCCAGAAAGACCGCGTTGAGAGCCACCACATCGACGCCCTGAGGAAATGGCAGGTCAGGTCGCCGCGATGCTGTCCAGCGTTGAAGCACGGCTGAGCGCTGTGCCTCCATCCGTCGCAGCAGAGGCGTGTCCTCGGCCAACTCCCAGGCAAGCAGGCGCAAGATCAGGGGGTTGGCCCGTAGCGCGGAGAGATAGCCCGTCAGCATCTCGCGCGCGAAGTCGCGGTAGGAGGCGGCCTTTGTCGCCGGCTGGGCCGCCAGAGTCTGACCCAGCCACAGGTCGAGCCGTCCGGCCAGCCTCTCGACCACACCCTCCACGCCCTCGAAGTAGCGATAGACCAGCTTGCGATCCACGCCCGCTTCGGCAGCGAGAGTGTTGACGTTCAGACCGGTCCAGCCGTCGCGCCGCAGCAGCCGTTCTGCCGCTGCCACGATGTCCGCTTCGGTCGCTGCGCGGTCACGGGATCGGATCGGCGAATCGGGCGTGGTTGACATGTCTCATGTATGAGACATATAGAGTTGTCCCACAAGTGAGACATAAGTATTGACCGTGACGATTTCACCCAGACGTGTCGCCGGAGCCGCGATGGTCGGTTTCGCGCTGGCGGCCAATGTTCCGTTCGCCCTTCTGGTCGAGCGGTTCGGATACGACGACGTGCTGAGGGAGCCGCCGCTTCAGGTGCTGGCCGCGTTCCGCGCCGGCGGGCCCGAGCTGATCGTGATCTGGCTGGCGTTCGCGCTCTGCGCCCTGGCCTTTCTGTGGGTGTCGGGCTGGACGGGCGAGGCGATCCGGTCAGGCGGCGGCCGCTGGCCGGCCTGGGCGGCGGCTGCGGGCGCGGCATCGGCGGTGGCTCAGGCCGTCGGCCTGTCGCGATGGAGCTTCGTCGTGCCGGGTCTGGCCGACCGGGCCCTGGACGGGTCGCCGATGGAGAGCGCGGTCGCGGTCGGCACCTATCAGGCGCTGCACCAATTTGCGGGCGTCACCATTGGGGAATGGCTGGGCCAAACCCTGCTTGCCGCCTGGACCGTGGCTGTCGGACTGGCCCTTGTGCGTGGGCCCTTGGCACGAGGGATTTGGACGCGCGCTCTGGGCCTGGTCGCCCTGATCCTGTCGCCGCTCTGGATCGTCGGACAGGTGGAGTTGCTGGCCACGGTCGATCCCGCCTTCCCCGAGTTCCAGATCACCCAATGGGTCTTCACGGGCTGGCTGGTGTGGCTTCTGGCGCTGGGCGTGACCTGGATCGTTCAGGGAGAGACCAAATGACCGGTGTCCTTCTCCAGACCGAAGGCGGGGCCAAGGGGTGGCCCGGGCGACTGCTGAGGCTTGAGGGTCTGGCGCTGCTGGTCGTGGCCTGCGTGCTGTATCACCGCACAGGCCTGTCCTGGTGGTGGTTCGCCGGGCTGTTCCTCGTGCCCGACCTGTCGTTCCTCGCCTATGTCTTCGGGCGAGGCGCGGGGACGCTGGCCTATAACCTGACCCATACGGAGGTCGGACCGGCGGTGCTGGGACTGATGGGGCTGACGATCCTGCCCCCCGCCCTGCCCTTCGCCCTGATCTGGGCCGCTCACATCGGCTGGGACCGGATGATCGGCTATGGCTTGAAGTACGCCTCCAGCTTCGACCACACCCACCTTGGCCCGGTGGGCAAGGCGGCGAAGACTGCGCGAAAGTCCCGACGGATTTTGCGACCTCGTCCGTGATAGATCTGCATTGCTGGAACAAGCGAGCCTTCATGAAGCGCATCCTTCGAGCCCTTGGACTGATCGGTGTCCTGACCTTGTCAGCAACGACCTTGGCGGCCTGTTCCGGCGGAGGCGGTGGGGGGTCGTCCACTCCGCCCACGCAGCCCCCTGCGCCGCCTCCGCCGCCGCCGCCGCCGCCCGCGAGCTCCGTCGAAAGGGAACTGTCCCCGACGACGGCGAACCCGGCGGTAACGACCAACACGGCCGCCCATTTCGTAGTCACGCCAAATCCGGCGGTGGTGGCGCAGAACCGGCTGTTCGTCATGTTGCCGGGCACAGGCGGGATCCCCCGCTTCTATCGCGAAGTCGTCCGCACCGGGGCCTCGCGCGGCTATCACGCGGTAGGCCTGACCTATCCCAATGACACGGCGGTGGGTGACCTGTGCGCGCCCAACCCCGACCCCGATTGCGCGGGCAAGGCGCGACGCGAGATCCTGACAGGCACGGACCTGAGCCCGGTCGTCAGCGTCAATCGCGACGGCTCGATCATCGGTCGGCTGGAAGATCTGATCCGCTATCTGGACCGGACATTTCCATCAGAGGGATGGGGCCGGTTGCTGGCTTCGGGTCAGCTGGACTGGAGCCGCATCACAGTCGCCGGTCATTCCCAGGGCGCGGGCCACGCCGCCTATCTGGGCAAGCTGTTTTCGCTGGATCGGCTGGTCATGTTCTCCGGTCCGGCGGATGTCGGCCTGACGCCTACGACGCCGGCCCCGTGGCTGAGCCTGCCCAATGTGACCCCCGCGAGCCGCCAGTTCGGCTTCACCCACACGGGCGATGAGCTGGTGTCGCTGGCGCTCGTGAACCAGAACTGGACTCTTCTGGGGCTTTCGGAGTTCGGGCCGAACACAACGGTAGACGGGGCCAGTCCGCCCTATGGCCTCTCGCGCAGACTGGTCACAAGCGCGGCCCCCAGTCCCGGGGCCGCGACCATCACCCCGCAACCGAGGCATTCCTCGCCGGTCGTCGATGCGGTGACGCCGCTGGATGCCCAGGGCGCGCCGCTTTACCGGCCCGTCTGGATCTACCTTGCCTTCCCCTGAGGCGGCCTAGCGCAGCAGGCCCTCGACGGCGGCACGGGCCGCTGCGCCCAGGTCCGGGCGCTTGAGGGCCAGGGCGACGTTGGCGCGCAGCAGGCCGATCTTGTCGCCGCAGTCGTGGGTGACGCCGGAATACTGGACGGCCGTGAAGGTCTGCGCCTGCATCAGCCGCGCCATGCCGTCGGTCAGCTGGATCTCGCCACCCGCGCCGCGCTCCTGCCGCTCTAGGATGCCGAAGATCTCGGGCTGGAGGATGTAGCGGCCGGAGATCGACAGGTTCGACGGCGCCGTGCCCTGGGCGGGCTTTTCGACCATGCCCTTCATGCGGATGCGGTCGCCCTCCCGGCCGGCAGGATCGACGATGCCGTATTTGTGGGTCTCGGTATCGGGCACGGCCTCCACGCCGATGACGTTGCCGCCCAGCTCCTCATAGGCGGTCACGAGCTGCCTGAGCGCGCCGGGCTCGGCGTCGACGATGACATCGGGCAGCAGGACGGCGAAGGGCTCGTCGCCGACGATGTCGCGCGCGCACCAGACGGCGTGGCCGAGGCCCAGCGGCTGCATCTGGCGGGTGAAGCTCATCTCCCCGGCGGTGGCCAGTTCGGCGTTCATCATCTCCAGGATCTCGGTCTTGCCCTTGGCCAGAAGCTGGGCCTCCAGCTCGATCTGGTGGTCGAAGTAGTCCTCGATCGCGCCCTTGGAGCGCCCCGTGACGAAGACGATGTGCTCGATGCCCGCCTCGCGCGCCTCCTCGACGATGTAGGACAGGATCGGCCGGTCGACGACGTTCAGCAGTTCCTTGGGCGTGGTCTTGGTGCCGGGCAACACGCGGGTGCCCAGACCGGCGACGGGCAGCACCGCCTTCCTGAGGCGGCGGGGGGGCGAGGTCATGCAGAGGTCCTGAGAAAGCGTCGTCGTCCCAGCCTAACGCATGATTTGGCCAAACGCTCGCCTGTTAACCACCGTCGCTCCCCCGTCACGCGAACGCGGCATGGTCATTGCGGCTCAGCGAGCGAGCCGTGCCTTTCTGGCACAGCCCGTGACAAGCAAGGGGAATGGGGCCATGGCCACCGACATCGACCTCCACCTGGGCCGCCGCCTGCGCCGCCGTCGTCGCCTTCTGGGCCTGACGCAGCAACAACTCGCCGTCCAGGTCGGCATCCGCTTTCAGCAGATCCAGAAATATGAGTGCGGGGCCAATCGCATCTCGGCCGCCCGCCTGTGGCAACTGGCCGAGGCGCTGGAGACCCCGATCAGCTACTTCTACGACGGCCTGTCCGAGGCGCTGGAGAAGAAGGACAGCCCGGGCCCCCAGGGCGGCGAGATGTTCAGCCGCAAGGAAACGCTGGACCTGATCCAGGCCTATTACCAGCTGGGCGAACGCCCGCGCCGGCGCCTGCTGGACCTGGCCAAGTCGCTGCACACGGATGGCGAACAAGCCGCCTGATCACGGCGACGTCGTCTGTCCGGGCAAGAAAAAGGGCCGCTCCGGTTCCCGGGGCGGCCCTGATCTGCTTTCCCTGAAGTCCTTACCTCAGCTGTCGAGGAAGCTGCGCAGCTTGCGCGACCGGCTGGGGTGCTTGAGCTTTCTCAGCGCCTTGGCCTCGATCTGACGGATGCGTTCGCGGGTGACCGAGAACTGCTGGCCGACCTCTTCCAGGGTGTGGTCGGTGTTCATGCCGATGCCGAAGCGCATGCGCAGGACGCGTTCCTCGCGCGGCGTCAGCGACGCCAGCACGCGGGTGGTGGTCTCGCGCAGGTTCGACTGGATGGCCGCATCGATGGGCAGGATGGCGTTCTTGTCCTCGATGAAGTCGCCCAGGTGCGAATCCTCCTCGTCGCCGATGGGCGTCTCGAGGCTGATCGGCTCCTTGGCGATCTTCAGGACCTTGCGCACCTTCTCCAGCGGCATGGCCAGCTTCTCGGCCAGTTCTTCCGGGGTCGGCTCGCGCCCGATCTCGTGCAGCATCTGACGTGACGTCCGGACGATCTTGTTGATCGTCTCGATCATGTGGACCGGGATGCGGATGGTGCGCGCCTGATCCGCGATGGAGCGGGTGATGGCCTGACGGATCCACCAGGTGGCGTAGGTCGAGAACTTGTAGCCGCGGCGGTACTCGAACTTGTCGACCGCCTTCATCAGGCCGATGTTGCCCTCCTGGATCAGGTCCAGGAACTGCAGGCCGCGGTTGGTGTATTTCTTGGCGATGGAGATCACGAGGCGCAGGTTGGCCTCGACCATTTCCTTCTTGGCCTGACGGGCCTCGCGCTCGCCCTTCTGCACCGTCTGGACGATGCGCCGGTAGTCGTCGATCGGCAGGCCGGCCTCGGTGGCCACGGCGGCGACGTCGGCGCGGATCTGGGCGATCTGGGCGGCCTGATCATCCGAGAACTTGGTCCAGCGGACGCCCATGTCCTTGACGCGCTCGGCCCAGTTGGGATCCAGCTCGGCACCGAAGTAGGCCTTGAGGAACTCGGGGCGCGAGATGCCGTAGCTGTCGGCCATGCGCAGCAGCCGGCCTTCCAGACCGATCAGCCGCTTGTTGATGGCATAAAGCTGCTCAACCAGGGCCTCGATGCGGTTGTTGTTGAGCTTCAGCGTCTTCAGACGGCCCGAGATGGCCTGGGACAGGGTGTCGTGGGTCTTGCGGTCCTTGGCCGACAGGTCCTCGCCCTTCAGGCGGCTGTCGACCAGCTTCTCCTGAAGCTTGCGGAAGGCGTCGAAGTCGGAGGCGATGGCGTCCAGCGTCTCCATGACACCGTCGCGGAGCTCGGCTTCGAGGGCCGAGATGGACATGCCGCCGCCGTCGTCGAAGTCCTCGTCTTCCTCGTCGCCCTCGGGCTTTTCGCCTCCGCCTTCCATGCCGTCTTCGGTTTCCTCACGCGGAGGAACCGGCTGGCCGGGGATCGGGGGCTGGGGCTGGTTGTGGGGCAGGGACGAGGGATTGATGACGCCGTAGGTGGCGTCCAGGTCGATGACCTCGCGCAGCAGGATGCGGTTGTTGGCCAGTTCGTCGCGCCACACCATGATGGCCTCAAAGGTCAGGGCGCTTTCGCACAGACCCGAGATCATGGCGTCGCGGCCGGCCTCGATGCGCTTGGCGATGGCGATCTCGCCCTCGCGGCTCAGCAGTTCGACTGAGCCCATCTCGCGCAGGTACATCCGCACGGGGTCGTCGGTGCGGTCGTAGGTCGGCTTGGCGTTCTCGTCGGAGACCTGGGTCTCGGCGCGCTCGGCGACCTCGCCCCCCTGGCCCTCGGCAGCGTCTTCCTCGGCCTCGACGACGTTGACGCCCATCTCGGACAGCATCGCCAGGGTGTCTTCAATGGCGTCGGGCGTGACCTCTTCTGACGGCAGGACCTTGTTCAGTTCCTCCATCGTCACATAGCCGCGGGCCTTGGCCTGCTTGATGAATTTCTTGACCCCGGCGTCGGTCAGGTCGAGCAGGGGTCCGTCGGACTGGACTTCGGGTTCCTGCGTCTCGGTCTGGGCGCTCATATAGGCCTATCGTCTCCGTCCGGGGTTCGTTCCACCCTCGGCAAAATTGCAACATTCGTGCCGAAATGAGACGGAAAGCGCGTCGCTTCGTCACGAAGCCGCCGCGTCGTCCCAAATCGCCCCGGTCTTGATGGCTCGTCGCAACGCATCTCGCTCGGCCTTCAGACGACTGAAGGCCGAGGCGTCGAAGGCGTGATCCGCCCCCGACTTCGCTGACGCCAGCGCCGCGTCCAGACCCGCGAGACGGGTCAGGGCCGCGAAGCCTTGCGACCACCGGGTCCGTGCCTCGGCGAGGGGCGCATTTGCGGCCAGGAAAGGCGCGCCGGACTTTGCCGCCGCCTTCTCGACCTCGCGCACGAGAGCATCGTGTCCGGAACCGGCGAGATGGCGACGCAGGCCCGCGCTGTCAAGCGTCTGGCCCGAGAACCGAAGTCGCACGAGCTCCTGCGCCAGGCCATCCAGGGACGGGTCGCCGAACCCGTGGCTGGAGATGGCCTCCAGATGGTCGTCCATCCGCTCCGGGTCCTCGATGGCACCATGGGCGAGCGCGGCCGCCATCGGTTCGATGGCACGGTTCAGCGCCTGCATGGCCTGGGCGCCCTCGGCGGTCTGACCCAGCTTGGGCGGGGGGCCGGGTCGCCAACGGCCGCCGACCGTCTGGCCGCGCGGAGCCTGGGCCGGCCGACCGGGGAAGAGCCCGTCGAAACGTTCGAACAGATCGCGCCGATACTGTTCGGCCAGATCCTTGTCCTGAATGGCCCCCGCCGCGTTGCGCAGTCGGCCTTTCAGACCCGCGCGCCGCTCTGGCGTATCGAGCGGTTCGACCTCGACCTCGCGGCGGAACAACACTTCGGCGAAGGGCCGGGTCTCAGCCAGAGCCTGACGCAACGCCGGCGCGCCCTTCTCGCGGAGGATGTCGTCAGGGTCCTGCCCTCCCTCCAGCAAGGCGAAGCGGAAGGATTTTCCGGGCTTGAGCAGGGGCAGCGCCCGTTCGATGGCCCGGAACGCGGCGCGCTGTCCGGCCCCGTCGCCGTCGAAGCACAGCACCGGCTCGGGCGAAACTCGCCACAGCAAGGCCATCTGCTCCTCGGTCAGGGCGGTGCCCATGGGGGCCACGGCGGGCAGGCCCGCCCTCTGGCAGGCGATGACGTCCATATAGCCTTCGACCACGATCACGCTCTCGGTCGACTTCGACGCCGCGCCCAGGATGCGGCGGGCCTCGGGCAGGCCATAGAGGGTCGCGCCCTTGTGAAACAGCGGGCTCTCGGGTCCGTTCAGATACTTGGCCCGGTCGTCGGGGTTCATGGCCCGGCCGCCGAAGCTGACCAGCCGCCCGCGCGCGTCCAGGATCGGGAACATCAGCCGGTCGCGAAAGCGGTCATAAGGCTGGCCCCCGCCCTCGGGCGCGATCAGCAGACCCGCCTCGACCAGCTCGCCCGGCTTTGCCCCGCGCTGGACCAGCGCGGTCTTCAGCCCCTCGCGATCGTTGGGCGCATAGCCCAGGCCGAACCGCTCCCACTGGTCCTCGGGCAGGCCGCGCCGTTCCAGATAGTCGCGCGCCGCCTTCCCGACAGAGCGGCGCAAATTGGCGGCGAACCACTTCTGGGCCAGGTCCATCCAGTCGGCGAGACCCTGACGTTTCTGCTCGCGCTCGGCCGCCTGGGGATCTTCGGCCGGCATCGGCAGGCCGGCCTCGGCGGCCAGGCGCTCGACGGCTTCGGGAAAACTCAGCCGCTCGGTCTCCTGCAGGAAGGAGATGACGTCGCCGTGCTTGCCGGAGCTGAAATCATGGAAGAAGCCCTTGTCGTCGTTGACGAAGAACGACGGCGACTTCTCCTTGGTGAAGGGGCTCAAGCCCACCCATTCGCGTCCCTGACGCTTGAGCTTGACCGTCCGTCCGATGACGTCGGACGGGCGAAGGCGGGCCTTCAGTTCCTCCAGGAAGCGATCGTCGAAGCGCAAGATTGGTTCGAGGGGCTAGGGGTTAGGTTCGAGGGGCGTCCGACCGGACCGGCGGAACGCCCCATGACACGACAGTCCTAGACCCTAGAACCTGAAACCTCGAACCTTAAACCTTTCATTAACCAATAAGGCAGGTCGGCCGCCATAACCGTCTGCATCCAAACATTATTCTGACGGTATCCGGAACTATCCACAGGAGGCTGTGGTTAACTCCGCACGTGCCCCGGGCGCAGAAGCGCCGCTCCTCCCCATTCCATGAGTGGTTCCATGTTTATCGCCATCGCCCGCCCGGCGGTGGAGCCCCAAGGCCCCGACGCCGTCGCCGTCCCCGGTTCCCCCGCCGTCCCTGAGCTGACGCCGCGCGCGCTGCACGCGCGCTTGCTCGAAAACGCCGCCCAGCGCCGATTGCGCGGACTGGAGCGCAAGGCCTGCGGCCGTGCCGAAGACGCCGACTACTGGCTGCACGCCGCGCCGGTCGCGGTGAAAAAGGCCTCGGCTCTACGCGGGGCGCAACGGTTCGCGCCCCTGCCCTGACCTCAGCGCCAGATGGTCCCGGACAGGGCCCCGGAGCGGCCGACGTCGAACACCGCCCGCATGGACTCCGGGCTGAAGTCCAGCGGCGAGGCCTCGGTGTCCTCCGGCAGGGCGGCATAGCGGAAGAACAGGCTGTTGCGCTCGGCGAAGGCGCGGTTGCCCTCGATCGTCGTCAGCAGTGACGATCGCAGCAGGATCTCGACGCTGCGCCCCAGGACTCCGGCCAGACTGTCGCGCGTCACCGCGAAATCGGGAGCCATCCGCCCGTTGATCACCACATGAAACCGGGCCTGGCTCAGCATGCGCGAGGGCTCCCGGTAGGACCACAGAGTTTCAGGCACCGCCAGGAAGGGCGTGGTCACACCGCCATCGACGTGCATCTCCTCAAACGACAGGTCGCCATTGTTCGACGCGATCAGGACCGGCGGAAAGGCGCCGGGAATGCTGGCGGAGGCCACCAGGACGGTGCGGAACAGTTCCAGCGCCTCGGGCGTGCCGAGCGACGCGATCGCGCCCATGTCCCAGCTGACGCCACGCTGGCTGTCGATGTCAGTGGTGGCGACCAGAAGGACGCGACCTTGGGCGTACTCGGCGGCGACCGCTTCCAGCATGGCGGCATCGACGTAGCGTTCGACCAGGGCGCGCAGAGGCTCGCCCTTGTAGATGCCTGAGCCGAACAGAACGCCTAGCCCCTGGGATTGCAAAAGGGTCGAGGCCGCGCCGCCGGTGTAGGCCTCCTCCAGCTCGTCGTCCCAGTCAGACCCCAGAAAGACGAAGGGGGCCGCCAGCGCGCCGGTCGAAACGCCCGTCACCACCTCGAAATCCGGCCGGGCCCCGCTCTCGCTCCACCCCCGCATCAGGCCGGCAGTGAAGGCCCCGTTGGATCCTCCGCCGGACAGGGTCAGGAAGTCGACCACGCCGTCCTCGCCCACAGGTACGCCTTCGCGAAAGGCCTGGCGGAACAGGGCGATCCGGCGCTCGTCATCCAGATAGACACGGATCGGATGACGCTCGTCCGAGACCAGTCCCATCGGGCGAGCCCCCTGGCGGTCCTGGAGCGCGAAGGACGAACGCGTCCCACCGACGCAGCCGCCGAGCATCAGAACGGACAGGATCAGAATGAGGACGCGGGTCATGGCGGACCCACGATAGCACGCCGCAGTCGACAGGCCGATGACGGCATCGCCGAGGTCGACGCTCCGGCTACGTCCGGGACTGACGTAGCAACCGCCTATGGTGGGGTCTCGGCTGAACGCTCACCCGGGACGGAGATGAGAGAAGTGAGAGTCACTTCCAGCCCACACCGGGACTCTCACCCGCCGCTCAGGCCTCCATCAAGGCGCGGAAACGGTCGAACAGATACAGGCTGTCCGTCGGTCCCGGAGACGCCTCGGGGTGATGCTGGACGCTGAACACCGGACGGTCCTTCAGCTGAATGCCGCAGTTTGTGCCGTCGAACAGGGACACGTGCGTTTCCTCGACCGCGTCGGGCAGGCTGTCGCGGTCAACGGTGAAGCCGTGATTCATCGAGACGATCTCGACCTTGCCGGTCGTCAGATCCTTGACCGGATGGTTCGCGCCGTGGTGGCCCTGATCCATCTTCACGGTCTTCGCGCCCAAGGCCAGCGCCAGCATCTGGTGACCCAGGCAGATGCCGAAGATGGGCTTGCCGCTGTCCACCAGCTTGCGGATCTCCGGCACGGCGTATTCACCCGTCGCCGCCGGATCGCCCGGACCATTGGACAGCACCACGCCGTCCGGGTTGCGGGCCAGCACGTCCTCGGCCGAGGTCGTGGCCGGCACCACGGTGATCTTCGCGCCGGTCGAGGCCAGCGCGCGCAGGATGTTGCGCTTGACCCCATAGTCGATGACCACGACCGACTTGGCCGAAGCATCGACGCGGGGATAGCCCTCGGGCCAGTCCCACAGGGCCTCGTTCCAGTCGAAGGCCTGAAGCGTCGAGGCCGGCTTGGCGAGATCGAGGCCCACGAGCCCGGTCCACGCCCGTGCTTCGGCGACCAGGGCGTCGAGGTCGAAGCGGCCCTCGGGATTGTGGGCGATGACGGCGTGCGGCGCGCCCTTGTCGCGGATGCTCTGGGTCAGGGCGCGGGTGTCGATGCCCGACAGGCCGACAACGCCGCGCCGCTTCATCCAGGCGTCGAGCGAGGCGTCAGAGCGCCAGTTGGCCGGGTCGGTCGGCAGGTCGCGGAACACCGCCCCGCGCGCGGAGGTGTCAGAGCCCCCGCCCATCTGCTCGATATCCTCGACATTGGTGCCGGTGTTGCCGACGTGCGGGAAGGTGAAGGCCAGGATCTGGCTCATGTACGACGGGTCGGTCAGGATCTCCTGATACCCGGTCATGGCCGTGTTGAAGACGACCTCGCCCAGCGCCGAGCCGGTCGCGCCGACACCGATCCCCTGAAAGATCGTGCCGTCGGCCAGAGCCAGGACGCCGGTGCAGCCGGGAAGAAGCGAAGTGGTCATGGGCCCGTCCCTTACACCGAATCCCGGCGAACAAACGGCCGCGTAGCTACAGAGGCGTCGCCTCTCGGTCAACGCGGACCTAGGCGGGAATCCGCGCTCCGTCCCAGGCAAAGACGCCGCCACTGTCGGCCGGGGTCAGGCCGTCCAGCACCGCCAGCAGCCGCTCGGCCGAATAGGCGGGCGCGAACAGCTTGCCGTCGGCCACGCCCTTCTGGAACGGCCGGGACAGGCCGGTGTCGACCGTCCCCGGATGCAGGCCGGCCACCACCGCCTGCGGGTGCGACCTGCCCAGTTCCACGGCGAGATTGCGCAACAGCATGTTCAGGGCGGCCTTGGACGCGCGATAGCTGTGCCAGCCGCCCAGACGATTGTCGCTGATCGAGCCGACCCGTGCAGACAGGGCGGCGAAGACCGCGCGCTGCTCCCGGAGCATGAGAGGCGCGAAATGCTTCATCACCAGCGCCGGGCCGACCGTGTTGATCCGGTAGTCGCGCAGCAGGTGCTCGGTGGTCATCGCCTTGTAGGTTCGCTCGGGGTCGTGGCCGCTGTGCAGGACCCCTGTGGCGATAAGGATCAGCGTCGGCGGCGGCCCGGCGCGCACACGCTCTGCGGCGGCAGTGAGTGACGCCTCATCCTCAAGGTCCAGATGGTCGGGCCAGGATGCCGAGCGGGCAAGGCGATGGACCACCCCATAGTCACCCGAGGCCTCTAGGGCGTCGGCGAGGGCTGCGCCCACACCGCCCGAAGCGCCGATCACCACTGCTGACGTGTCAGTCATCTGTCCAACCTCTCGCCGTCATCCTCGGGCTTGACCCGAGGATCGGATGCGCCGCGCGGGCGATGGCGGTTTCGTCACACGACAATTTCAGCACCGGCCTTGCGGAACGTCCGATCCTCGGGTCAAGCCCGAGATTGACGAACGGGGGCGGTCGCGACGATGCGGCGCGCCTCGAACGGAGGCCCGCCATGCCCATCACCACCGTCGGTCTCGATGCGGACGACACCCTTTGGCACAATGAAACGATCTTCCGCCTGACCCAGGCGCGGTTCCTCGACCTTCTGGGCGAGCACGACAATGACCTGATCGAGGCCAGGCTGGCCGAGATCGAGCGGCGCAACCTTCGTCTCTATGGCTACGGCATCAAGGGCTTCACCCTGTCGATGATCGAGACGGCCATGGAGCTGTGCGAGGGCGAGCCTCCTCCCGGCGTGGTGCGCGAGATCCTGGCGGCCGGCCGCGAGATGATCGCCCATCCGGTCGAGACCCTGCCGGGTGTCGACGAGGCCCTGGCGGCGCTTTCAGAGCGCTATCGCCTTGTGCTGATCACGAAGGGCGATCTGCTGGACCAGGAGCGCAAGCTGGCCGCTTCCGGACTGGGCGACCTGTTCGCCGCCGTGGAGATCGTCTCGGAGAAGGACCGGAGCACCTATGAGACGGTGTTCAGCCGCCACGGCACGGGCCCCGACGAGGCCGTGATGGCCGGAAACTCGGTCAAGTCCGACGTGCTGCCAGCGATCGAGGCAGGGGCGTTCGCTGTCCACATTCCCTACCATGTCACCTGGGCCCATGAGGTGGCCGAGCCGCCTGTGGATCATCCGCGATACGGGTTTTTGGACAGCATCGCCGACCTGCCCGGCTGGATCGCGGGGCGGACATCCTGAACGGGGCCGGTCGTCCCCTGCAGAATTGTGGTTTCCGGGTGACCCTTTGATGACAAAATCGACAGGTCTATCGCAGACACGTTGACGTTGACGCTGCAACGCAAAAAGCTGCCTTCATCGTGACCGTTCTGCGTCCGCGAAGGAAACAAATATGCGCACCCTGAAGTTCTCTCGTACCTCCTGGCTGGTCGGTGTCGGCCTGGCCGCCCTGATGTCCTCGCCCGTGCTGGCTCAGGATCCCGGCGAAGTGACCGAGGTCGAGGAAATCGTTGTCACCGGCTCGCGCATCAGCACCGGTTCGGTCCTTGAGTCCGCCCAACCCGTTCAGGTGCTGAGCAGCGAAGTGATCGCGGCTCAGGGAACCGTGGCCATCGCAGACATCCTCGACACACTGCCCGCCCTTCTGAGTTCGACCAGCTCGGCTCAAGCCAACGGGAATCAGGCGACGCTGAATCTGCGGGGCCTCGGGTCGAACCGCACACTGGTGCTGGTCAACGGACGCCGCCATGTGCCCGGCGTTCCCGGATCGGCCGCTGTCGACATCTCCTCGATCCCGTCGAGCCTGGTCGAACGCGTGGACCTGCTCACGGGCGGGGCCTCTGCCATATACGGTTCGGACGCCGTCTCGGGGGTTGTGAACTTCATCATCAAGGATGACTTCGAGGGCCAGGAGTACACGGTTCAGACGGGCATGTCGGGCGAGGGCGATGGCGAGGAATTCTTCGCATCGGCGCTTTATGGCCGCAACTTCGACGGCGGTCGGGGCAACGTCACCCTGGCACTGGAGGGTTATGACCGTCAGGCCGTGTTCTACGGTGATCGCGATTTCACGCGCGGCAACTTCCTCGCTGATGACTACCCCAGCCCTGCTTTGTTCTTCCAGCAAGGCGACCCGCTACCCCCGGGACAACGCGCGCTTGGGCGGACGATCCTGGTGGGCAACAACCCGCGCTTCGCCGGGACGGATCCGGCCCTGGTCGCGAGGGCGCGCGCAGCGACCGCGCGGAGCTTCATCAACCGCCCGACGTTCGATGTGTCCAGCACGAGCGGCCTGATCGGCTTTGATACCGACGGGAGCGGCTTCTCGGCACCGGCCCGCTTCCTGTCGACCTTCCAGGACATCGATCGCGATGGCGTCAACGACTGCAACGAAAGCCGTGCAGGCCGTGAAGGCTATGGCTGCTATGTGATCGACCCGATCACCGGTCAGGTTCGGCCGTTCGTCGATGGCGTCTATGCGGGCGGCATCAACCAGTCTGGCGGCGACGGTGCCGCCCAGACGTTCGATGGCCAGTCGTTGGTGCCCGACGAGCGTCAGATCTCGGCCAACCTGTTCCTCAACTATGAAGTCAGCCCGGCCTTCCAAGCCTACGCGGAACTGAAGGCGGTCCACACCGACGCGACCAGCTACAACCCGTACAACACCTTCGACGACTCCATCCCGATCGCGCTGGACAACCCCTTCATCCCGACCGAAATCCTGCGGATCATCAATGCTGAGATCGCGGCGGATCCATCCATCGCGGGGATCGCCAGGGTGCTGCTGGGTCGAGACAATACTGATCTGTTCGACCCCGCCATCCATGACGAGCGCCAGACCTACAGAGCGGTCATTGGCGCCCGCGGGGACCTGGGCTGGAACCTGTCGTACGACGTGTCGCTCAACTACGGGCGTACAGAGGGCGAGTCCTCCAGCAAGGCGCGACTTGAGGACCGCTATTTCGCTGCCATCGATGCCGTGCGGGCCCCGAACGGGCAGATCGTGTGTCGCTCGACGCTGGATCCAACGGCCCTGCCGCGCAAAGGCCAGCTCGGCCCCAACCCGGGCGGCCGAATTCCGTTTAACACCTTCAGGCCCGGTGCGGGATCGCCCTGTCAGCCCCTGAACCTGTTCGGCCTCAACCGCGCGAGCCCCGAGGCGCTGGCGTTCCTGGACTACTCTGCCGTTGATATCTTCACGATCCAGCAAACCGTCCTGACCGGCCTTCTGTCCGGGGACTCATCGTCGCTGTTCGAACTGCCGGGCGGCCCCGTCGCCTTCGTGATCGGCGGGGAGTACCGCAAGGAGGAGAGCGTCTTCGACGGCGATGACTTCGTGAACCAGGGCTTCAACTTCGAAAGCCGCAGCGTGGCGGACGTCAGCGGCGAGTTCGACGTTCAGGAAATCTTCGCGGAGATCCGGGCTCCGCTGTTGGCCGATCTGCCATTCGCCCATGAACTGACCCTGACCGGGGCGGTTCGGGCGGGCGAGTACTCGACCGTGGGTTCGACGACGACCTGGAAGTACGACCTGATCTGGTCGCCGATCCCTGACATCCGCTTCCGCGGCGGTCAGGCCCAGACCGTTCGCGCTCCGAACATCTCCGAACTGTTCGCGCCGGTCAGCACCTTCAATGCGCGCCCGATCGACCCTTGCGATGAGAACAACATCCGCCTCGGGCCGAACCCGGCCAATCGACTGGCCAACTGCCGCGCCGACGGTATCCCGGCCGGGTTTACCGACCCGCTGACCAGCCAGTTCGCTGGCCGCGCCGGAGGCAACCCGAACCTGAGCGAGGAGGAGTCTGAAAGCTTCACCTACGGCGTGGTGCTGCAGCCGCGCTTCATCCCCGGCCTGTCGATCACGGTCGACTATTACAACGTCGAGATCAGCAACGCGATTTCGTCGGTCACGGTCCAGGACATCGTCGACAGCTGCTACGACGGGCCGAACCTGCAAAGCGTCTTCTGCACCCAGTTCACCCGGAACCGGAACTCGGCGTCGCCGACCTTCCTCGGGTTCAACTCCATCACGACGTCGCAGTTGAACTTCGCTGGGCTCGAAGCCTCGGGCATCGACTTCAACGTCAGCTATGAGTTCGATCTGGCCGATCTGGGGCAGCCGACGTGGGGCAATGTCGGTCTGTCGGTCGGCGGCACCCATGTCGAGGATCGCAACGACTTCCCGTTCGCCACGGACCCGACGCGCGCCAACCCGGAAGAGCTGGAAATCAACAATCCAGAACTGTCCCTGAACGTCGGCGTTCGCTGGAGCGTGGGCGACTTCACCGTCAATACGAACCACCAGTATCTGGGTGAGCAAGGCCTGCCTGCCGTCGAGATCGAAAACGCCGCGAACTTCAACATTGCCTTCGCGGACGAAACCTGGGTCCATGACGCCTCGGTTCGGTGGGATATGTCCGAGCAGCACTCGGTCACCTTCGGCGTCAACAACCTGACCAACGAAGAGCCGATCATCGCATCGGTTACGACGCCGGTCTCCGCGATCGGCCGGTACTTCTTCCTGCGTATCGCAACGAGCTACTGATCAGGGCTGGTCCGATCAGGTCGGCAAGGAGAGGTTCCCGGGCGAAGGCCCGGGAACCTTTTTCCTTTTTGGCGGCGGGAAGGACTGGACCGAAAGGCAGGAAACGCGGCCCTTCAAGGGGGCACATCCTTGCGCACGCCACACACCCTCTCTAAACGGGCCGCTTAGCCGACAACCCGCATCGCCCGCCGCCGCAGCCCGCCCTGGCCGTGACGCGCGGCGAGCCTGCGCGCGACAAGGACCCGCCTGTGTACGAAGACGTCATCAGCCATGAGGAGCGCGACGCCATGGTCCGCGCGACCCTGGCCGAGCACGGCGATTCGGGGATCACGCCGCGCCACACCCTGTTCTTCTTCCATGGCGAGGGCGACCACGACGACCTGAACGAGGTCGCGCGCCGCGCCGGCTTCGTCACGTCCGGGCAGGGCGAGACGACGGTGCTCGAAACCACGATGGCGGTCGATGAGGCGTCGTTCACGCCCGTCAGCGCCATGATGCAATCCTGGGCCGCGGCCTTCCAGCTGGACTACGACGGCTGGGAGTGCGCGGTCGTGACGAACTGAGGAGAGGCTGAGATGCCCAAGCGCACGGATATCCAGTCTATCCTGATTATCGGGGCGGGGCCGATCGTGATCGGTCAGGCTTGCGAGTTCGACTACTCCGGAGTCCAGGCGTGCAAGGCGCTGAAGGCCGAGGGATATAGGGTCATCCTGGTCAACTCCAACCCGGCGACGATCATGACCGATCCGGGGCTGGCGGATGCGACCTACATCGAGCCGATCACGCCGGAGTTCGTCGAGAAGATCATCGAGAAGGAGCGGCCCGATGCCCTGCTGCCGACCATGGGCGGGCAGACGGCGCTGAACACGGCCCTGGCGCTCGATGCCTCGGGCGTGCTGGCCAAGTACGGCGTGGAGATGATCGGGGCGCGGGCGGAGGTCATCGACAAGGCCGAGGACCGGCAGAAATTCCGCGACGCCATGGACACGCTGGGGCTGGAGAGCCCTCGCTCCAAGGCCGCCCATACGCTGGAGGAGGCGCTGGAGGGGCTGGAGTTCGTCGGCCTGCCCGCCATCATTCGCCCCAGCTTCACGCTCGCCGGCACCGGCGGCGGCATCGCCTATAACCGCGAGGAGTTCGAGGAGATCGTCCTTCGCGGCCTCGACCTGTCGCCCACCACCGAGGTGCTGATCGAGGAGAGCGTGCTGGGCTGGAAGGAGTATGAGATGGAGGTCGTCCGCGACAAGGCGGACAACTGCATCATCGTCTGCTCCATCGAGAACGTGGACCCGATGGGCGTCCACACGGGCGACTCGATCACCGTGGCCCCTGCCCTGACGCTGACCGACAAAGAGTACCAGCGCATGCGCACGGGCTCGATCAACGTGTTGCGCGAGATCGGGGTCGAGACGGGCGGATCCAACGTCCAGTGGGCGATCAATCCCAGGGACGGCCGCATGGTCGTCATCGAGATGAACCCGCGCGTGTCGCGCTCCTCCGCCCTGGCGTCCAAGGCCACGGGCTTTCCGATCGCCAAGGTCGCGGCGCGTCTGGCTGTCGGCTACACCCTGGACGAGCTCCAGAACGACATCACCCAGGTCACCCCGGCCAGCTTCGAGCCGTCGATCGACTATGTGGTGACCAAGATCCCGCGTTTCGCCTTCGAGAAGTACCCGGGCTCGGAGCCCCTGCTGTCGACCTCGATGAAGTCGGTCGGCGAGGTCATGGCCATCGGGCGGACCTTCCAGGAGTCCATGCAGAAGGCTCTGCGCGGACTGGAGACCGGCCTGTCCGGCTTCGACGAGATCGAGATCGAGGGCACGGAAGCCGGCGTCGACGACACCTCGATCCGCGCCGCCGTGGTGCGCGCCCTGGGCCAGCCGACGCCCGACCGCATCCGGGTCATCGCCCAGGCCTTCCGCCACGGCCTGACCGTCGAGGAGGTCGAGGCGGCCTGTTCCTATGAGCCGTGGTTCCTGCGCCAGATCGCCGACATCGTGCGCGAGGAAGGCCACATCCGGGTCAAGGGGTTGCCGGGTCTTCCTTCTCCCCTTGCGGGAGAAGGTGGCCCGGAGGGCCGGATGAGGGGTGAAACGCGGGCTTCCGAAGAGACGCTGACGGCCGCCAGCGCATCCGGGTCTTCGTACCCCTCATCCGTCTCGCTTCGCGAGCCACCTTCTCCCGCAAGGGGAGAAGGGGAAGCGGCGCGCGAATTCCGCCGCCTGAAGGCCAAGGGCTTCTCCGACGCCCGGCTGGCGCAGCTGACGGGGTCGACCGAGCGCGAGGTCCGCGCGGCCCGTCGCGGCCTGAACGTCCGCCCCGTCTTCAAGCGCATCGATACCTGCGCGGCGGAGTTCGCCTCGGCCACCGCCTATATGTATTCGACCTATGAAACCGGGGCGCTGGGCCAGACCCCCGTCTGCGAATCCCAGCCAAGCGACAGAAAAAAGGCGATAATTCTGGGCGGCGGTCCGAACCGGATCGGGCAAGGGATCGAGTTCGATTACTGCTGCTGCCACGCGGCCTTCGCCTTCGCCGACATCGGCGTCGAATCGATCATGGTGAACTGCAATCCGGAAACGGTCTCGACCGACTACGACACGTCGGACCGGCTGTATTTCGAGCCGCTGACGGCCGAGGACGTGCTGGAGCTGATCGCCGTCGAGCAGTCGAAGGGCGAACTGATCGGCTGCGTCGTCCAGTTCGGCGGCCAGACGCCGCTGAAGCTGGCCCATGCGCTGCATGAGGACGGCGTGCCGATCCTGGGCACCAGCCTGGACTCCATCGACCTGGCCGAGGATCGCGAGCGGTTCCAGGTCATGCTGAACGACATCGGCCTGCTGCAGCCGCCGAATGGCCTGGCCCGCAGCCCCGAGGAAGCCGCCCGGGAAGCGGACCGCGTCGGCTATCCCGTCGTGCTGCGGCCGTCCTATGTGCTGGGCGGCCGGGGCATGATGATCGTCCACGACCGCGAGCAGCTGGACCGCTATGTCCATGAAGCCATGCGAGTCTCGGGCGACGACCCGGTCCTGATCGACCACTATCTGAACCGGGCGACCGAGGTCGACGTCGACGCCCTGTGCGACGACGACACCGTCTTCGTGGCGGGCGTGCTGGAACACATCGAGGAAGCGGGGGTGCATTCGGGCGACAGCGCCTGTTCCATGCCGCCGTGGTCCTTGTCGGACGCCACCATCGCCGAGCTGAAGCGCCAGACCGAGGCCATGGCCCGCGCGCTCAAGGTCCGCGGCCTGATGAACGTGCAGTTCGCCATCGAGGAGCCGCACTCCGACGCGCCGCGCATCTTCGTGCTGGAGGTCAATCCGCGCGCCAGCCGCACGGCGCCCTTCGTGGCCAAGACCATCGGCGTGCCGGTGGCCTCGATCGCGGCCAAGGTGATGGCGGGCGTGCCGCTGGCCTCCTTCGGTCTGACGGACGCCCCTTATGACCACATCGCGGTCAAGGAAGCGGTCTTCCCCTTCGCCCGGTTCGCGGGGGTCGACACCGTGCTGGGGCCGGAGATGCGCTCGACCGGCGAGGTCATGGGGCTCGATTTCAAACGCCCCGGAGAGGCCGACATGGCCCCCGCCTTCGCCCGCGCCTTCGCCAAGTCCCAGATCGGCGGCGGGACCAGGCTGCCCACCGGCGGCTGTGCCTTCATCTCGGTCAAGGACGACGACAAGCCCTTCGCGGTCGAGGTCGCGGCGCTCTTGCTCAAACAGGGGTTCGAGGTGATCGCCACCGGCGGCACCCACGCCCACCTGACGACGCAAGGGTTGCCCGTGGGCTTCGTCAAGAAGGTGCTGGAGGGTCGGCCCAACATCGTCGACGCCATGAAAAACGGCGACGTCCACCTGGTCATCAACACCACCGAGGGCAAGCAGTCCCTGCAGGACAGCTTCAGCCTTAGGCGGACGGCCCTGATGCAGAAGATCCCCTACTACACGACCATCGCCGGGGCGCTGGCCGCCGCGCAGGGCATCGGGGCGATCCAGGCCGACACGCTCGAGGTGCGGCCGATCCAGGGGTATACCTAGGGGAGGTCCTTCTTCGCTTGAGGGAGAAGGGACTGCAGTGCCGACCACTTCCCGGTGATTTCGACTAGGCAGGGACCGCAGAAATCGACGAGGCCGGCCAGCCTGGTCATGCCAATTCACGGCTGAAACCGCAGATACCGCAGCCAATGCTGCAGGCTTGCGTCCGATTCTGACGCACCGGTCGGTCATGATGCGCGCATGGAGCATCATCGTCTGCGCAAGTATCGGGGGCCGGAGACCTGGGCGCGGGTCCGGCAGGCCTATGTGGCGGGAGAGTCCGCGCCGTCGGTGGCGCGGCGGTTCGATGTCGGTCTGGCCAATCTGAGGCGGCGCGCGATCAAGGAGGGCTGGACGCGCAAGACCATCGCCCGGCAGCTGGACCTCAAGCCCATCCGGGGCGGGGCGGATGAGCCCGAGCCCGCGCTGGCGGCACTGGAGGCGGTGCTGGAGGGAGAAGACGTGCCGGACGTGGACGCCCATGAAGCCCTGGCCCAGACTGTGCGCCGGGCGGCCTGGCTGCTGACGCAGGGGCGAACGGGCGAGGCGAGCGCCCTGCTGAAGGCCGCCAGCGCGCTGGAGAAGTTGAGGTATCGGGCGGGGTGAGGGGGCGGGACGGGCGCAGTGGCATGGTCGGCTGAGGGACTGTGGAGAACAACGGGGGCTTGAGATCATGCACGCTAACGTTGGTGGTATTCACAATCACTGCCGCGTAGCCGCGGGTTGCCTGTTGACGTCCGGTGGTTGAATGTGTTCGCATTGTGTTCCGCGTCGGGGCGGCGTCACACAGGAAAGCACGGGCGACCCATGGCAAATAACAAGACCTACATCTGTTTCGATGGTGATACCGACATGGATTACTACCGACTGATGACCGCGTGGCACGCCAACAAGAAGATGTCGTTCGAATTCCAGAACGCGCACGACCTGAATACGGCGCGAGACAGCAGTCAGGAAGAAAGCATCAAGCGGCAGCTGCGCGCACGATTCGAGAGGTCCCGGGACTTCATCGTTCTCATCGGCGCGAACACCAAGAGCCTCACAAAGTTCGTCCGCTGGGAGATGGAAGTCGCCCTCAAACTCGGCCTGCCCATTATCGGCGTGAACCTGAATGGCAGCCGCAGCAAGGACGAGCGCTGCCCGCCGATTATTCGTGATGAGCTGGTGTTGTACGTGAACTTTGGCCCAAATATTATTGAAAAGGCGTTGAACAACTGGCCGAACAACTACGCCAAATTGAAGAACGAAGGTAAGACGGGATCATACCACTATACGGATTCCGTCTATGAGTCTCTTGGAATCACTAAGTGAATTACTTCCTGACCTCGATATCGACGTGGTCGTTTTGGCGCTACGCGCTGTTCTCGGTCGAAGCCCTCGTCAAGATGCTCGCCATTGTCGGAGCCATCTGGACGTTCATGGAAATCCTGGACTTCCTGTCGATCTATCAGCAGGCGCAGTACAACAAGTTCGCGATCTTTCCGATCATACTCGTCGCCATTGTCATTGTGGTCGTGACCCGCCGCCCCGTCTCGCGCATCACGTACCGCGTGCCCGGCCGTGACTACACGTTTGAGGTCAAGATCGGCGACCTGTTCAAAGAATCCGGCGATGTCGTCATCAGCTCGAACACGACCTTCGACACGAATATCGCCTCCGGCCTCATAGCGTCAGACAGCCTGCAAGGGCAGCTGGCCATCAACGTGTTCCAAAGCAACACCGAAGAGATCGACAAGCAGCTCGATGCAGGGCTGAAGAACGTGCCATATGAGGATCGCACCGACGCTAAGGGCAAGAGCCGCGAGTACGCACTCGGAACCGTCGCTAAGGTCAGCGTTCCCGGGAAGAACTACTACTTCGTCGCAATGTCTCGGCTCAACGAGCACGGCACTGCGCAGTCGACAGTGCGCGGCGTCGAGGACGCGCTCGATGGCATCTGGAAATTTGTCGCGGACCAGGGGGAATTGAGGACGCTCGTTTTGCCCCTGATGGGCACCGGTCGCGGCCGCCTTGCAATCCCACGGAAGAAGATGATCGAGCGCATTGCACAATCCTTCGCCGACGCATCCAAGGATAAGGTCTTCTCGAGCAGGCTAGTGATCGTCGTGCGGCCTGAGGACGCCGAGCGATTTGCGCTGAACCTTTTCGAAGTGCGCGACTATCTCGCCCGCAGCCTGCATGCCTGAGGCTCCGGGTCAGGGCGTTCCAATGTCCGCTGCCCGCACAAATCTTGACTTCTGCTCATGGCGCTGAGCCGCCCCCGGTCCCGTTCCCACGCGAGTGTCCGCTTCCCACCCCTGGCCGACACCCGCTGGGTCCGCTTTCCGGCACCCTTATGAGCCGCAAGGCTCGGAGCGTCATCACCGCCCGAACGGCGACGTAGGCCGCGACGATCAGGATTAGCCCCGCGAACAGGGTGCGGCCTGGCGCGGCAGGCTGGGGTGGCCCTGGCTCAGTTGGGCCTGATGGCGGGATCAGGCGGTCAGTACAGTTCACCGACGCGGTAGAATTCCAGTTCGCAACTGTAAGGGCTCGGCCGCGGCGGGGCACCGGGCGGTACCGGGAGCGGGAGTCGCCCCCTCGGGAAGGCAAAACCGGAAAACACGATCCGCCCTTCGTCCAGGAACCGCACCCGGCCCGTCAGGGACCCCATCGAAAACGTGCCCGCGTCAGGATCGAAGCTGTAGGAGAACTCTCCCGGCCGGTTCCCCAGGCTCTGATGCGCGAGAAAGAGGCGACCTTCGGGGAGCATGGTGACCACGCTCGGCATTTCCTCGCCTGCACAGGAGAAGGCCTCAACCGGGCTCCAGCTGCCGTAGAGATTGGGCGTGTCCGGATCGAGGACGGGGATTGTGAGGCTGGTGCTGTCCCCGCGGGTGGTCGCCGTCAGTGTGATCTGCCCCGGCGTGGCCTCCGGGCGGATATCCAGAAAGCGACGGTTGTCAGACAGGGTGGCCGCGTCGGCGGGGACCACTCTCCACTCAGTCACGCAGCGCAGCGGGATGTTGTAAGCCAAGTTTCCCATGTTGAGGGCGTGGCGCACCTCGATCCGGCTGCCCGGCCGACCCGCCACAGGACCCGCGACGAGATAGGTCCCGCCGTCCCAGATCTCGCGACAATCGCGCAGGTCCTGGAGATTGTTGCCGGAATGAGGATCGTGGAGCCCGCGACCTCCACCGGAGTAGACGCCCGGCTCGACCGTCGCGCAGGAGACGAGCAGCATGGCCACCGCCGCGACCCATGCCGAAATCCACAGTCTGGAGTGGTCCACCTTTGCCCCGTCAATCTGAGTTGCCAGCCCGACGTTAGCAGCCGATCCGAGACCTCGGCAACTCCGCGGTGCCGCTCAGAGCGCCATCACGGCCCGAGCGGCGACGTAGGCCGCCACGATCAGGATCAGCCCCGCGAACAGGGTGCGGCCCAGCGCGGCGTTGGCGCCGAGGCGACGGGCGAGCGGCAGGCCGGCGACCGTGCCGACAACTCCGCCTGCGGTCATGGCGGCGACAAGGCCGACGTCGACCCAGCCGGACAGGGCGTAGTTGCCGGCTGTCGTCGCCCCGAAGGCCGCGACGCTGAGCAGCGAGGTGGCCTGGGCGGTGGCCAGGCTCATGCCCGTGGATGCCATCAGGCCCGGCACGATCAGAAACCCGCCGCCGATGCCGAAGAAGCCGGCGGCCGATCCCACGCCCGCGCCCGCCAGACCGACGCGAGGCGCAATGGCGAGGGTCAGGGTGGGCTCGGGTCGGACGACGACGACGCGCGGGCGGAGCATCGACAGGCCCACCGCCGCCATGGCGAGAGCAAAGATGAGGAGCAGCTGATGACCATCGATCATCTTGGCCAGTGACGAGCCGACCCAGGCGCCGGCCGCGCCGGTGACGGCGAACAGGGTGGCGCAGGGCCAGCGGACCCGGCCCGCGCGCGCATGGCCCGCCAGCGCGGTCAGGGCGTTCAGCGCCACGCCCGCCGCCGAGACTCCGATGGCGACGTGCGGGTCCGTCACTCCCACGACATAGAGCAGCAGCGGCACGGCCAGCACCGACCCCCCGCCCCCGAACAGCGTCAGCAGCAGGGCGACGACGCCGCCGCTGAGCGCCGCCAGCATGAGGGGCAAGAGGTCGGTGGTCATGGGGTCACGCAGCCCTGGCCGGGGAGCCATAGGCGGCGCGGTTCCACGGCATGATGGCCAAGAGCCGCGCCATGCCGCAGAAGCCGGTCGCCCCGGCAAAGAACAGGCCCGCGCCGACGAAGGCCGACAGGCCCCAGAAGCCGGGGTGGACCAGAAGGCCGAGCGCCGCGCCCAGCAGGATCAGGCCGCCGGCCGTCATCTGGACCTGACGCATCAGCTCGATGGGCCGGGAGCGGTCCGTGCGCGTGGCCAGACCGGCCGACTTCCACGCATCCAGCCCGCCCTCGAGCACGAAGGCCTCGCCCGGCACGCGGGCCGCAAGGCGGTCGCAGTTCATGCCCGTCCGGTTGCCGGTGCGGCAGGTGTAGATGACCTCGCGCCCGTCCGGCAGGACGGTCGGGGCCTGGTCGATTGCCGACAGGGGCGTGTGGATCGCGCCGACGACGTGTTCGCGGGCGAACTCATCCGGCTCGCGGATATCGAGGAGGACCGCCTTGCCGGCCTTCAGGCGGGCAGCGACGTCGGCGGGCTTGAGAGGGGTCAGGACGCTCATGATTTCAGGCCTTCTGCAGGGGGAGGGGCGGGCAATAGATCTCCGCCAGGACGGCGATGACCTTGAGCACCGCGGGATCGGCGATGCGGTAGAAGATGGTCGTGCCCTCGCGCCGGGTGGCGACCAGGGCGTCCTCGCGCAGGCGGGCGAGGTGTTGAGACAGGGCGGACTGGGACAGACCGACCAGGGGCAGGAGCTGTCCGACGGAGAGTTCGGTTCCGCCCAGCTGACAAAGAATCATCAGTCGCTTTTCGTTGGACAGGGCGCGCATGAGGTCCGCCGCCTCTCCGGCGGCGGCTTCGAAACGGTCCAGTCCGATGGCTTGGATGTCGATCATGACGGGGAATATATGCGGACTTGCTAAATAAGCAATAGCTAACATATTGGCGTCACAAGGAGCCCTCCCATGACCCACGCGTCCCCCGCCCAAAGCCCTGTCGTTCAGGGGTTCTTCGACCCTGCGACCCACACCATCACCTATCTGGTCAGCGATGCGGCGACAGGACAGGCGGCGATCATCGACCCTGTGCTGGACTATGATCCGGCGGCGGCGCGGACCTCGACCCGCTCCATCGACGCTGTGATGACCGCGCTCCACGACCAGGGCCTGACACTCGGTCTGGTGCTGGAGACCCATGCCCATGCCGACCACCTGACCGCCGCCCATCACCTGCGCGAGACGCAAGGCACGCCCATCGGCATCGGTCGGGACATTGCCCAGGTGCAGGCGACTTTCGCGCCGATGTTCCACGCCGATGACGTCACGCCGGACGGCGCGGCCTTCGACCGGCTGTATGCCGACGGCGACACCTTCGCTCTGGGCGAGCTGACGGTCGAGGTGATGCACACGCCCGGCCATACGCCCGCCTGCGTCAGCTACCGGATCGGGGACGCGGCTTTCGTCGGCGACACCCTGTTCATGCCCGACTACGGCACGGCGCGGACGGACTTCCCGGGCGGGGACGCGCGCACCCTGTACCGCTCGATCCACCGGTTGCTGGCGCTTCCGGAAGAGACGCGGATCTTCGTCGGCCACGACTACCTGCCCAAGAGCCGCGCCGACTTCCGCTTCGAGACCACAGTGGGCGAGCAGAAAGCGACCAATGTCCACGTGGGAGGCGGCGTCACCGAGGACGCCTTCGTCACCATGCGCGAGGCGCGGGACGCGACGCTGGGCGCGCCCCAGCTGATCCTGCCATCGCTTCAGGTCAACATCCGCGCCGGGGCCCTGCCCCCGCCGGACGCCAGCGGGCGGCGCTGCCTCGTTTTGCCGCTGAACGTGCTCGGCGCAACCTAGACTCCCGCTGCGGCTTCCGGATCCGCGGCCGCGTCCCGCCCCTCCACGATCCGCGCCGCGGCTAGGTCGGCCGTGACGTTGCCGATGGTGCGGAAGATGTCGGGCACGACCTCGACGGCGAGCAGCAGGGGCAGGACCTCGATCGGCACGCCCATGGCCAGGCAGATGGGGGCGATGGAGGCGAAGAAGGATACCTGACCCGGCAGGCCGACGGTGCCGACGCTGATCGCCAGCGCCGCCAGGCCTCCCGCCAGCATGGTCGCGAACGAGATCTCGGTCCCCGTCAGCATGGCGACGTAGATCACCACCGCCAGATTGGCGACGGTCGAGGTGATGCGGAACACCGCCACCGCCAGCGGCAGGACCAGCCCCGCCGTGGCCGCCGACACCCCCAGATGGCCGACGGCGCGGTCCACCATGACCGGCAGACAGGCCAGCGAAGACTGGGTCGAGACCGCCACCACCTGGGCCGGGGCGACGGCGGCGGCGAACCTGAACAGGCCGATCCGCCCGAACAGCACCGCCACGACATAGGTCAGCAGGATCAGCCCGATCAGGGCCAGCACCACGAGGCCGATATAGTGCCCCAGCACCCCCGCCGCCCCCAGCCCGGCCCTCAGGCCGACGCCGAGCGCGAGGGCGAAGACGCCGAACGGCGCGACCGCCAGCACCCAGTGGACGATGACGATCATGGTCTGGGCCACGGCCTCGAAGAACTGGGCGACGGGTTGCCTCAGCCGCGCCTCCAGCCGGGTGGTGGCGAAACCGAAGGCGATGGCGAAGACCACGATGGCCAGGATGGCGTCATCGGCCGCCGCCCGGATCGGATTGGCCGGGGCCAGACTGGTCAGAAAGGCCTCGAACCCGCCGCCCGAGACATTGCCCGCCACCTCGGCCGCAGCCCCGGGGGGCGTTCCGGCCAGAAGGGCGGCGGCCCCCTCGGGCACGATCGGCCACAGCATGTGCAGCCCCAGCGAGGCCGCGAAGGCATAGATGGTGGCCCCGACCAGCAGCAGGACGAACACTACCACCGCCTTCAGCGCCAGCCGCCCGGTCGCGGCCGCATCGGCGATCGAGGCGATGCCGGTGACCAGCAGGCTGAACACCAGCGGGATGATGGTCATACGCAGGGCATTGAGCCACAGCTGACCCAGGGCATCGATCAGGGCGATCGTCCCGGTCCCGCCGGGAATTCCGTAGGCCTGGGCCGCCGCCCCGGCCGCTAGCCCTCCCGCCAGGGCAAGAAGCACCCACAGGCTGAGCGAGGTGAGTATGGAACGGGGTCGGGTACGGGTCATGGGGCAGAGGCTAGCAGGCGTTCGGTGCGATTGAACACTGTTCCTGCGGGCCGTATAGGCCCGTCTCATGTCCGCGCGCATCGTCATCGCCGCCGGTGGCTCGCTGGGCGACCTGCACCCCTTCATCGCCCTGGGGCTGGCCTTGCAGGCGCGGGGGTGTCAGGTCGGGATCGCTTCGTCGCTGGAGTATCAGGCCCGGATCGAGGCCGCCGGCCTGGCCTTTTGCGAGGCCGGCCCCAGTCTGGCAGGGCTGGAAGCCGATCTGGGGATGAGCCTCGCGGAAATCACCGAGGCCATCATCGCGGACGACCTTTTCCTGTTCCGCCGGATCCTGATCCCGTGGCTGGAGCCGAGCGTCCGGCAGATGGTCGCCCTGGCCGCGGACGCCGATGTGATTGTCGGCGGCACCCTGACCATCGGCGCGGCGATGACGGCGGAGCTGCTGACCAAGCCCTTCGTCTCGGTTCTGTTGCAGCCGGCCCTCGCCATGTCGGCCTATGATCCAAACACCTTGCCCAGAGCTCCATGGCTTGCCCCGGCTGATCGAGGGTTCGGTCTCTGGCTGAACCGCCTGACGCTGCGTCTCGCACGCGGCACGACCCTCGGCCTGAAGCGGCCTCTGAACGCGGCGCGCGCCCGGCTGGGCCTGCCACCGACCGATCGCAACCTGATCTTTGATGCCAACGTCGGGGCCGACCTGCCTCTGGGCCTCTACTCCCCCCTGCTGGGCCGGCCCCAGCCGGACTCACCACCCGGCTTTATCGTCACCGGCTATGCGCCCTTTGACAGCGAGACCGGCGGGCCCGCCGTCATGCCGCCTGCGCTGGAGGCCTTCCTCGCGGCCGGGCCTGCGCCCCTCGTCTTCACCCTGGGCAGTGCGGCGGTGAATATCCCGGGCGGCTTCTATGGCGAGAGCCTGAAGGCCGCGCGCCGGCTGGGTCGCCGGGCGGTGCTGCTCGTGGGACCCGATGGCGACCTGTCGGTGGGCGACGGACCGGACGTCCTGGCCCTGCCCTATGCGCCCTTCTCCAGCCTGTTCCCGCGCGCGGCGGCGATCGTGCATCAGGGCGGGGTGGGCACGACGCAACAGGCCCTGCGCGCGGGCCGGCCGCAGCTGGTCGTGCCCCATCTGGGGGACCAGTTCGACAATGCCGCGCGGGTCGTCCGGCTGGGCTGCGGCGCGACCCTGGGGCGGGGGCGGTACCGGGCGGACCGGGTCGAGGCGGTGCTGGAGCGGCTGCTGGCGGATGCCGAAGTGGCGGCGACCGCGACGCGGCTGGGTGTCGTGGCGGCGCAGGAAGACGGGGCGGCGGTGGCGGCGGAGCGGATTGTGGACTTGGTCACCCTCTCCCGGCGGGAGAGGGCTTGAGGCTCGCAGAGCGTAGCGATGCGCCAGCCGAAAGGGTGAGGGGTTACGGTGCCAACCTTTGAGAGCAAAACCCCTCCCCCCGGGAGAGGGTATCGGCGATCTCCCCCGCCGCCCGGTCCAGTTCCGGGTCCGACACCGCAGACATCTCGACCCGTCCCAGAAGCGGGCGGTCGCGCCGGGCCGACTGCCGACGGTAGGCGGGGTCGTAGTGCTCGGCGATGAGTGACGCGGCCAGGGTCTCGGTCGCGCCCGACCGCGCCAGAGCCTTCCAGGCGGAGATCGTATCCCGGGAATGATGGGGCGGCAGGCGACCCAGCACGGCTTCGACCGCGTCCGGATCGGCCCCGATGTCGGCATAGGCGCGGGCCGAAAAGGCGGCCCGGGCGGCGACGGGCGCGGACAGTTCAATGACGCTGGCCCGGCCCATGGCCCGCCACAGCGTCGGCGGGACGGTCCGCGCACCGATCCGGCTGGACTCGGCTTCCACCACGACCGGACGGGCCGGATCGAGACCTTCAAGGGCGGCGAACAGACCGCTCTCGAACAGGGCCTGTGAGGGTTGGGGCCGATCCCGCCAGGCCCCGAACAGGGAGCCGCGATGCCGGGCCAGGCCTTCGAGGTCCAGCGTCTGGACACCCCGGTCGGCGAGGCGGGCCAGCACCTCGGTCTTGCCCGAGCCTGTGCCGCCGTCCAGCAGGATGACGGTCAGGTCGTCGCCGGGGCCATAGAGGGCGGTCTGCACGCGCCGACGCCAGGTGCGATAGCCGCCGTCCAGAACCGTCACGGGCCAGCCGATCTGATCCATGACCGCCGCCATGGCCCCAGACCGCTGGCCGCCGCGCCAGCAGTGGACCAGCGGCCGGAACGCGCCGTCGCGGTCCCCGAGCGCCGCGTCCAGATGGGCGGCGATGTTGCGGGCCACCTTGGCCGCGCCGATGCGGCGAGCGAGGAACTTGGACGTCTGGACATAGACGGTCCCGACCTCGGCGCGTTCAGCGTCGTCGAGCACCGGCAGGTTGATCGCCCCGGGGATGTGGTCGTGAGCGAACTCCGACGGGCTGCGGACATCGATGATGGCGTCGAACCGGGCGCGGGCCTCGAGCGACAGGTCGTCCGTGCGGCGGATCAAGCGACCCGCACCCCGGCGCCCTCGACCACCCGGCCGACGACGGCGGCGGCCTCGAAGCCCGCAGCGCGCGCCTGGGCCAGCACAGTCTCGGCCTGATCGGCGGCGACACTCACCAGAAGCCCGCCCGAGGTCTGGGGATCGGTCAGGAGGTCCCGCCGCCAGTCCGGCAGATCGGCGGGCAGATCGACGCCCTCGCCATAGCTGGCCCAGTTGCGGGTCGACGCACCGGTGCGAACACCGTCGCGAACGAGGGCCTCGACGCCCGGCAGCAGCGGCACGCGCCCTCCGTCGATCTGGATGCCCAGCCCCGAGCCCCGGGCCATCTCCAGCGCGTGGCCGAGCAGGCCAAAGCCCGTGACGTCGGTCAGGGCGTGGACGGCCTCGATCTCTGCCAGGTCCGCCCCGATGCGGTTCAGCCGCGTGGTGGAGGCAATCAGGGCGGCATAGCCCTCCGCGTCCAGCCGTCCCTGCTTGTAGGCGGCGCTCATCACGCCCACGCCCAGGGCCTTGGTCAGGATCAGGACGTCACCGGGCCGGGCGCCGCGATTGGTCCGCACGCGGTCGGGGTGGACGAGGCCGAGAGAGACCAGGCCGTAGATGGGCTCGACGCTGTCGATGGAATGGCCGCCCGCGACCGGCACGCCCGCCTCGGCGCAGACCGAGGCCCCTCCCGCCAGGATCTTGCCGATGGTTTCGGGCGAGAGGACGTTCACCGGCATGCCGACCAGCGCCAGCGCCAGGATCGGCCGCCCGCCCATGGCATAGACGTCCGACAGGGCGTTGGTCGCCGCGATCCGGCCGAAGTCGAAGGGATCATCGACCACCGGCATGAAGAAGTCCGTCGTGGCCACCAGCGCCTGCTGGTCGTTCAGCCGCCAGACCGCCGCGTCGTCGCTCGTCTCGGTCCCGACCATGAGGTCGGAGAAGGCCGCCGCCTGGGGCATGGCCGACAGGATGTCGCGCAGCACCTGCGGCGACAGCTTGCAGCCACAGCCGCCGCCGTGGGCGAGAGAGGTCAGGCGGGGTTCGACGCTCACTGAAAGTACTCCGAAAGGGAGAGGACCCGATCGGAGAGGCTGGACCGGTCTCGCACAAGGGCCGTGAACGCATCATCGGCGGTCAGGAGCTGACAGTCGCGCTCGATTGCGAGGGCCAGGAAAAGGCAGTCTTGGATCGAATGACGCAAGGTCATCGCCAACTCGAAGCCGCCTCGGAGAAGCGGAGGCGTAGCGGCGTCGCTGACCGGGGCCGCGTCCATCACGCCGAGATAGTGTCGGCCTTCCTCAACCGTCACCTGCTTCATCGCGACGGCCCGGCGGATGCCGTTTGCCGCCTCCACCCGCCAGAAATCCGGCGCGATCAGAGAGAGCGTGAGGGCCCGCTTGGCCAGACCGGTTCCCGGCTCATGCAGGACCCACTTCAAGGCGACGGATGTATCGACGACGATCACTGCTCGTCGCGCATTTCACGGACGACCACTTCCGACGGCGTGAAGGTACGCCCCGCCTGCTGTTCGTGGATGGCCTCGATCTGGGCGAGGAACCGTTTGACCTTCGCCAGGCGCTCCGCTTCCAGAACCTCTTCGAGCAGGGCGCGATGCTCGGCTTCGACGCTGCGCTGGTTCGCCGCTGCGCGCGCCTTCAGGGCGTCGACCGTCTCTTCTCTGACGTTCCGGACGAGCAACTGAGCCATGGAGGAACGATATCACATGCTAGCGTCAGTCTCAATCCAACCTTGCCCTCCCTCGCGTCAATGCCTGTAAAGTGAGGCTTGCCCCTTTGGAGACCGCGCAATGATCATCGTCCATCACCTGAACAACTCCCGCTCCCAGCGCGTGCTGTGGCTGCTGGAGGAGATGGGCGTGGAGTACGAGGTCAAGCGCTATGAGCGCGACGCCCAGACCCAGTTGGCTCCCCCGGAACTGCGGGCCATCCACCCGCTGGGCAAGTCGCCGGTCATCCAGGACGGCGACATCCTTGTCGCCGAGACCGGGGCCATCGTCGAATACCTGCTGGAGACCCGGGCGGGTCACGGCCTGAGACCGCAGCCCGGCACGGCGGACGGGCGACGCTTCACCTACTGGCTGCACTATGCCGAAGGGTCGGCCATGACGCCCCTGCTGCTCAAGCTGATCTTCTCCAGCCTGCCCAAGCGGTTGCCGGGGCTGATCCGGCCGATCGTCGGGGCGGTCGCAGGCAAGGTGCAGACCAGCTTCATCGACCCCCAGATCGCCAGCCATACCGCCTATTGGGAAGCCGAGCTGGGCAAGTCCGCCTGGTTCGCCGGTGACCGGTTCAGCGCCGCCGACATCATGATGAGCTTTCCGCTCGAGGCCGGGGCCAGCCGCGTGCCCTATGGCCCGGACAAGCCTCGGCTGAAGGCGTTCCTTGCCGAGATCCATGCGCGACCGGCCTATCAGCAGGCGCTGGAGCGTGGCGGGCCCTACGCCTACGCCTGACGCTCTGGCAGGCCGTTGAACCCCGAAGGAGCCGGCGCGTTCAGACGCCCATGCGTCTTCGAACGGTTCACATGTCTATCGCCCTGGCTGCGGCCATCCTGCTGATGATGGCCTTCATGGCCGCGGGCGCTGTCCTCGTCTCGATGCTGTCCGCACTGCTGGCTGCGGGCCTGGTCGCCTGGATCGCCTATCGTGTGGCGCGCAACGTCCTGGCGCGCCGAGGTGCCGACGCGGCCCTGTCTCACGGGCGTCAATCAAGCGTGCCATAAAGACAGTCCAGCAGCGGGCAGAAAACCGCAGTCTTGAGTTTGGCGGGCGAGTGGCCTAGCCTCTTCGGCCTGTCGCGTACGCCCAGCGACCGAGTGTTCCTCCCGTACGTCTCTCTTTTCAGTCCCTTCCGGATACCCGGGCGGCATAACAAGAAAACCCACGCCACATGGAAAAAGTGCCCATGACGTCCGAGGGCTATCGCACCCTCGACGCTCAGCTGAAGCAATTGAAGTCGGTGGAGCGGCCCAGCGTGATCGCCGCCATCTCCGAAGCGCGCGAGCACGGCGACCTGTCCGAGAACGCCGAATATCATGCCGCCAAGGAGCGTCAGGGCTGGATCGAGGGCCAGATCGCCGAGATCGAGGACCGCATCAGCCGCGCCCAGGTCATCGACGTGACCAAGCTGTCCGGCGACCAGGTCAAGTTCGGCGCCACGGTCACCGTGGTCGATGAGGACACCGAGGAAGAGGGGCGCTACCAGATCGTCGGCGAGCACGAAGCCGATGTGAAGCAGGGCAAGATCTCCATCGCCTCGCCGATCGCGCGGGCCATGATCGGCAAGGAAGTGGGCGACGTGGTCGAGGTGAACACCCCCGGCGGCGTCAAGGCCTACGAAATCCTCAAGGTCGAGTGGAAGTAGGGGCCAAACCCCTCTCCATCCGAGTCGTCACAGACGGCCGGGCGGGCATCGAGAACCAGGCCCTGGGTCTGGCTGAGGCCGTCGCCCGGTTGACCCCCGCCCTCATGAAGGTCTGCCGCGTGGGCTGGAGGCCGGTTTTCGACTGGCTGCCCGCCGACCTCAAGACGCCGGCCATGCTGGACCCGGCGTCGGACGCGCCCTTCCCCGCTGGTGAAGAGCCATGGCCTGATCTCTGGATCGCGGCCGGCCGCGCCAGCCTGCCCCTGTCGCTTATGGCCCGCCGACGCAGCGGCAGGCGCACCTTCGTGGTTCAGGTTCAGGATCCCCGTCTTGACCCGGCGCGGTTCGATCTGGTGGTCGCCCCCGCCCATGACGGCCTGTCTGGCTCAAACGTCGTCTCCATCACCGGATCCCCGCACCGGATCACGCCCGAACGGCTGGCCGAGGCGGCTCCAGCGTTCGCCGCGCAAATCGAGCCTCTGCCGCGACCTCGGGTCGCGGTCCTGGTGGGAGGACGATCCAGGGCCTTCGACCTGACCCCGGACCATGCGGCAGCGCTGGCCAAACGCATCGCGACGGCGGTCGAAGCCGAGGGCGGGTCGCTGATGCTGACCTATTCCCGGCGCACGCCCGAAGCGGCGAAGGCGGCTATAACGGACCGTTTGGCCGCCCTGCCCGGCCTGATCTGGAACGGAGAAGGACCCAACCCGCTGTTCGCCATGCTGCATTTCGCTGACCAAATTCTGGTCACCGAGGACAGCGCCAACATGGCGGCCGAGGCCGCATCGACCGGAAAGCCGGTCCATATCCTGCCGATGGTGGCGCTGAAACCGCCGGGCAAGTTCGCCAGACTGCAGGCCGACCTGACCGCCCGGGGAGCCGCGCGGCCCTTCGACAGGCGGCTGGACACGTGGCGCTACGAACCGCTCACGGAGACCGAACGGGCCGCGCAGGCGGTGCTCAGGGCAATGACGACAGGTTAGTCGCCGCCGCCACCGCCGCCATCCCCACCGCCGCCGTCCGAGCCACCGTCGTTGTCGCCGTGGGTGCCCTTGCCGCCGCTGCGGCCGCCACCTCCGCCATCAACCAAAAAGGGAAATGGCGTCCCGTCGCCGCCATCACGGCTGTCGCGCGCGTCCCGCTTCTTCTTCTCGCCTGCGTCCAGCAAGGCGCCTATCAGCACACCGGCCACCAGACCCACGGCGATGCCGATGGGCAGATTGCCCAGGACCACGCCCAGCCCCGCGCCAATAGCCACGCCTGCGGCAATGCCGATGCCGATAAAGCTGCGTCCCGACATGATCTCTGTGTCTCCCTGCACCCCGATCGCGAACCGGACATCGCATCATCGGGAATCAGAGCCTAGATAGAGATCATGAGCAGTCCTCGCACCACCCGCGTCGCCATCATCGGTTCCGGTCCTGCCGGCTGGACCGCCGCCATCTATGCCGCGCGCGCCAGCCTGAACCCGATCGTCATCGCCGGCATCCAGCCCGGCGGCCAGCTGACCATCACCACGGACGTCGAGAACTATCCCGGCTTCGCCGAGACGATCCAGGGCCCTTGGCTGATGGAGCAGATGAGGGATCAGGCTCTGCACGTCGGTACCGAGGTCATCGAGGACATCGTCGTCTCCGCCGATCTGTCGAAGCGGCCCTTCCACCTGAAACTCGATTCGGGAGCCGAGCTGCTGGCGGAGACGGTCATCATCTCGACCGGTGCCCAGGCCAAGTGGCTGGGGCTGGAGTCGGAGGCAAGGTATCAGGGGTTCGGCGTTTCGGCCTGCGCGACCTGCGACGGCTTCTTCTATCGCGGCAAGGAGGTCGTGGTGGTGGGCGGCGGCAACACCGCCGTCGAGGAAGCTCTGTTCCTCACCAACTTCGCCTCGAAGGTGACGGTGGTCCATCGCAAGGACGAGTTCCGGGCGGAAAAGATCCTGCAGGATCGTTTGTTCGCCAATCCGAAGATCGAGGTGGTCTGGGACCATCAGGTCGATGAAATCCTCGGCCAGAGCGACGGCGTCGCGTCCAACGTCACCGGAGTGCGCCTGAAGCACGTCAAGTCGGGCGACCTGCACGAGCGGCCGTGCGACGGTGTGTTCATCGCCATCGGCCACGCGCCGTCGTCCGAGCTGTTCCTGGGCCAGCTGGAGACCAAGTCGGGCGGCTATCTGGTGGTCAAGCCCGGCACGACACAGACCAGCATCGAAGGCGTCTATGCCGCCGGCGATGTCACCGACGACGTCTATCGCCAGGCCGTGACGGCGGCCGGCATGGGCTGCATGGCCGCGCTGGAGGTCTCACGCCTTCTTGCCGAGGAAGATCACGCCCGGGCGCATCACCCGATCAGCCACCGCGAGGCCGAGAAGATCGGCGCCTGGTGATGGCGTAAGCTCAGGACGCGGGTCGGCCGACCTCCTCGACCTCCATCGTCACCACGCCGGGAGGCGGCGGTGACGGCGCGCTCGGTGCCGGTGCCTCGAAGGCAGCGAGGCGGGCGTTGATCTCGGCGATCTGTTCGGCCGTAGCGGGACGACGACCGCCAAGGCTGGCGACGCCAACGACGCGGGTGTGGCCGTCGATCTCGACCGTGCGCAGATTCATGCCGCCTTGCGCCAGGATCTCGGCGTCACTGGCGCCGATATCGGAGGCCAGCTGAAGCTCGGGAGACGGCAGGCGCGGCCGGGCGAAGCGGGCTTCGTCGATCACCGGTTCATTGCCGGAATAGCGCTGCTGGAACGCCGCCGTCTCTCCGGCCAGGCCTTTCCAGCGATAGAAGATGTGAGCCCCGATCTGGGTGATCTTGGCCAGGGTCGGCGACCACCACGGGTGAACGTAGTCGGCGTGATAGTGGGTCGCGGTGCCGACTTCGCTGGCGACATGACCGGCCAGCGCCCGCTCCGCCACCACCCGCGCCCGGTCCCAGGCCCAGCCGACGGGTTGCTGCGCCAGCGATCCGTCGCAGGTGAAGCTGAACTGGCAGCCCGTCACTCGTTCCGCCCCCTCGAACACGACGCCGCAGACCGTGTTCGGATAGTTGGGATCGCGCACCCGGTTCAGGATGACCTGAGCCACGGCCTCCTGGCCCTTGGTGCTCTCCAGCGCCGCCTCATAGTAGATGCCCTGCGTCAGGCACCGAAGGGCGCGGGCGCGGTCAGCGGGGCTCGCCGGGGTGAACGCGAACGGGCGCGCAGGCCGAAGGGCACCGAGCTCGATCGGCATGGCGGCATTCAGCCGATGCGCGTCACGCCCGCTCGCGCCGAGTTCAAAACCCGGCTTTCCGGCCAGTGTCAGGCTTTCCCAGCCCGGCGTGAGACCGAGAGGTGCCGGCCTTGGATCATTGGGGTCGAAACGGGCGGCCAGCGCGATCTGGGCCGCGTCCATCCGCGAAGACACCGCCAGCAAGCCCATCTGCGTCCAGTCCCCGCGCGTCAGCCGGGCGATGCCCTCGGCCGTCCGCTCGAAATCCGGACGAGCCGCCGAGCTGGCCGCGACGGCCACGCCAAAGGCCGCGAGCACCGCCGGAGCGACCGCCAGCAGCCGATGACCGCGCACGGCGCGGCCCATCCGGACGATCAGGCTGGCGGGGTCGAAACGCATTTGCGCTCACGGATTGCGGCGAGGACCGCCGGTAAGCCCTGTGCCCTAACAGGGATTCACGGCGGCTTTCTGACAGACCCTTACGCCGAGGTCACGCCTCAGCGCCCGCCCAGGGTGGACCGCAGCATCCAGGTGAACTTCTCGTGGGCCGCCAGCCGCTGGGTCAGCAGGTCCACCGTGACGTCATCGCCGTCCTCGTCGGCGGCCTCGATCGCCTTGCGGCAGGTGGCGATCAGGGTCTCATGGTCCTTCATCAGTTCCTTGAGCATGGCGGTGGCGTCCTTGTCGGGATCGCCGTCCTTGATCGAGGACAGGTTGGCGAAGGTGGCGTAGCCCTGAGGGGCGAACTCCCCCAGCGCCCGGATGCGCTCGGCGATCTCGTCCAGCGCCTCCCACATGTCGCGATATTGCTGCTCCAGCAGGGTGTGCAGGGTGAAGAACTCCGGCCCGCGCACATTCCAGTGATAGCCGTGCGTCTTCATGTAGACGGCGAAGCTGTCGGCCAGGACCTTGGTCAGTTCTCGCGACACATCGGTGCGCTCGGCCTTGGTCAGGCCGGTATTGATGATCTCGGCAGTCATGGATGGCTCCTTGGTCGCCCCGGGGCGAAAGGTGAGGATCGCGAAAAGGATGCGCCACGCCTGTGGGAGCGGCGTCCTGTCGGTCACAACGCACGCCCGGCGCGGGCGTTGCCGGCCCATCGCATGTGACGATGATCAGCCTGCATCCAGCAGGTGCCGGATCGAGACCGCCTAGGCCGGATCGATCACTGTGACTTCGGGCCAGCGGGCCACGGCGCTGCCGACCGCCCGGTCCCATCCCAACGCGCGAGGCCGGTTCGGATTGGGCCGGATCACCCGGTCGAAGACGTCCTCCAGGCCGAATGGCGCAGCCACCGAGATCGCGTCGTTCTGCTCCAGCCGGATGCCGACGGCGAAAGCCGGAGCCACGAACCGGCCCAAAGCCTCGTCCGTGCACGACAGAGGCTCGTAGTCCTCTCCGAAGCGGTCCCTGAACCACAGATGCACCCGGGCCTGATTGCGCACCTCGACCTGACTGCGAAACGGCGCCTCGAAGGCGGCCGCGGCACGTCGGATGATCACGTCCTCAGCGTCCCAGGACGTGTCCGGGTCGAAGTAGCCGAGGTCATAGTCCTTGCGACCATAGCCGACCGGGTGGCCGCCCAGAGCGTTCCAGACGGTCTGGTAGACGGCCCCGGAGAAGATCCGCCAGTCCGGCAGGTCCAGCGACCGCGCGACCGTCAGGACGTGCATCAGGTCCGGATCGGCTCGGACCGTCTCGACCAATTGGGCCTCCAAAGCGGCGCTCATGGACGGTCCCTCAGGGTCCAGCCGTGATCCAGCGGTCCATGGCCGGCACCCAGCCCAGGGGCCCTGCGGATCGCCTCGGACACATAGGCCCAGGCTTCGGCGACCGCGGTCTCGATCGGCCATCCCTGCGCCAGTCCTGCGGCGACGGCGCTGGCGAGCGTGCAGCCCGTGCCGTGGGTCGAGGTCGTCTCGATGCGCGGCCCCTCCAGCAGGGTCTCACCGGTGGACGTCAGAAGCAGATCGATCACTGTCGGCCCCTCGACATGGCCGCCCTTCATCAGCACGGCGCGGGCCCCCAGGGCCAGCAGGGCCTCGCCCGCCCGGCGCTGGCCATCCAAGTCCGTGACGACCAGCCCCGTCAGGGCCTCGGCCTCGGGCGCATTGGGCGTCAGGATCGCCGCGCGCGGGACCATGAGGGTCTTGACCGCCTCGACCGCGTTTTCGTCCAGCAGGGACGCCCCGCCCTTGGCGATCATGACCGGATCGACCACGGCCGGTGCCCCGGTCGTGTCGAGGATGGCCGCGACGCGCTCAACCACGGCGACCGAGCCCAGCATGCCGGTCTTGATCGCGTCGGCCCCGATGTCGTCGAGCACGGCTCGGGCCTGGGCCTCGATCAGGTCGAGCGGCAGAGGATGGACGCCGTGGACACCCAGGGTGTTCTGCACCGTGATCGCCGTGATGGCCGTGGCGGCATAGCCGCCCATTGCCGTCACCGCCTTGATGTCGGCCTGGACCCCCGCGCCGCCGCCGGAGTCAGAACCGGCAATGATCAGGACGCGGCCTTTGGCTTGCGAGATCATCGAGCGGCCTCCACCGCAGCCTGCACCTTCAACGCCTGTACGGTCTCGCGCACGTCGTGAACGCGCAGGATCGAAGCCCCCCGCCGGGCGCCCTCGAGCGCGAGGGCGATCGAGCCGCCCAGACGGTCCGTCGCCTCGGCGGCGGAGGGGTCGATGTTGCGGATCATGCGCTTGCGGCTGGCGCCCAGCAGCACCGGAAAGCCGAGCACGGAAAGGCGGTCCAGCGCGGCGATCAGGGCCAGATTGTGCTCCACCGTCTTGCCGAAGCCGATGCCGGGATCCAGCGTGATCCGCTCGCGCGCGACACCCGCCTCGATCGCCGCCTCCGCCCGGGCCGACAGGTACGCCATGACCTCGGCGACCACGTCGTCGTAGCGCGGCTCGATCTGCATGGTGCGCGGCTCGCCCAGCATATGCATCAGCACCACCTCGCACTTCAGCTCGGCGGCGACCCTGGGGCCGTCGGGCGAGAACCCCAGCGCCGTCACATCATTCCAGATCGTCGCCCCGGCGGCCATGGCGGCGCGCGCCACCTCGGGCTTCATGGTGTCGACGCTGATGGGGCCGTGCCAGCGGGCGTGGACCGCCTCGATGACCGGCACGACGCGGGCGATCTCGTCTTCGGCCGACACGGGCTCCGCGCCCGGCCGCGTGCTCTCCCCGCCGATGTCGAGGATGTCGGCGCCGTCGCCGATCAGCTTCATGGCGTGCGCCAGACCGGCCTCGTCGCTGTCGTAGCGCCCGCCGTCGGAAAAGCTGTCGGGCGTCACATTGACGATGCCCATGACCCGTGGCCGTACGCTCACCCCTTGTCTCCGATCAGGCGTCCCAGCGCCTCCAGATAGGTGGCGAACGCAGACCGGCCGTCGCCCGTCAGAGTGATACGGGTCAAGGGCTTGTTGTCCTTGAAGCTCTTGTCGATGGCGACGTAGCCGGCCTCCTCCAGCTTCTTGAGGTGGACCGACAGGTTGCCCTGCGTCGCCTCCAGCACGGTCTTCAGCTCGGTGAAGTCGGCGGTCTCGACGTCGGCCAGATAGACCATGATCCCCAGCCGCATGCGACCGTGGATGACCTCGTCGATCTTGCCGAGATCGGCCAGCCCCATGGATCAGGCGCCGTTCCGCCGCGACCTGAGAACATCGCGCATCATGATCAAGCCGGGACCGGCGAACAGCACGAACAGGGCGACGGTGCAGACGGCCAGGTACCACATCGTCTCGCGGACCAGCACGCCCAAAGCCACGGCCGTTACCCAGCCGCCGATCGCGGTGGCCAGCATCCAGGCCTTCCGCTTCAGGGTCCAGGCCACGTACCAGGCGGCGGCCTGCAGCGCGAAGACGATGGCCGAATAATAGAGCCAGATGGCGAAGTCGTTGTCCCGCGCAGCACCCACGCCGAAGATGATGATGACGGCGGCATTGGCCATGCCCGTGGCGCTGAAGGCCGCCTTCAGGGTGCGGGCGGCGGCGGGTCCGCGGTTGCCCACGCCGTCCTTGCGGTCCTGCACGATGGCCCAGACCAGGATCAGCAGGAAGGTCACGCTGATCAGCACGACGAAGGCCAGGCTGGCCACGCCCGGCCAACGGACCAGCCCGATGATCTGACCGACGTGGAACAGACACTGCAGCCCGTACAGCAACCCTCCCGCCAGATAGCAGACGGCCATGGTCATCGGCGGGCGGCCGTCGCCCTCGACGATCGAGCGCATGAAGGCGAGGTCGGCCTCGGCGGCGGTGCGGGGGGTCTGGGTCATGGGGCGACTCGGAAGGGGCGACCGGCCCGTCCGGGGTGGACGAGCCAGCCGCGCTTGGCAAGCTATTCAGCAGAAGCCGGCGAGGGTTCTGTGCGCGGCCGTCGCCACGGGATGCGTCGGCCGTTCAGCCATGTCCCGACGAAGGTGTGGCGCACCGCCAGCTCATAGGTGGCCAGGGACACCGCCAGCACGCCGAGCGTGATCCCCCCGAGCTTCAGCCACCACGGCCCCGCCCAGTCCTGCACCCAGACCTGGGCCAGCATCACCAGCGGCAGGTGGACGATGTAGACCCAGTAGGAGGCGTCGGCGAGGTAGCGCCGGATCGCGCTGCGGCCCGACAGGAAGCGCAGGCACAGCCCCATCGCCGCCAGCGCCGAGCTGTAGACGGCGAGCGCCGTCGTCCAGGCCGCGACGGCCTTGTCGAAGGTCGGCTCGACCATCGGCTCCAGACGCGGGCCGCCAGCCAGATACCAGCCCGCGACGCCCGTCCCGACCGCGATGGCCAGCAGCAGCGGCGACCAGGCGGCGATGCGGTCCAGCAGGTCACGGCGGCGGTCGAGCAGGAAGCCCAGGCCGAACGCCAGACCGAACCCGGTCAGGGCGGCGGCGTTGGGCACGAGGCCCTCGTCGGGCGTGGGAATGGCGAAGAAGGCGACCCAGGTCGGGTCGAGCCACAAGGTCAGGGCCAGGGGGGCCGCCAGGACAGCGGGCGTCCACGGACCGATGAGCATCCCGGTCAGGCGATCCACGACGCGACCCCAGCGACCGTCACGGTCCAGCACGGCGAACGGCGCGCGCAGGATCAGGGTCGCGGCGTAGAAGATCACCAGCACCCACAGGAACCACAGGTGGGTCAGGGGAAAGTTGGTCCAGTCATAGGTCGGCGTCGGCGGGGTCGGCGCTCCGGGCGTGACCCAGCCCTGGACATAGGCGTTCCAGACCAGCGCGGTGATGATGCCGGCCATGACCGGTGTCCAGAAGGCGGCCAGCGGCCCGGCGATGCGGCTGACCCGATCGCGCGCGAAGCCCCACCAGCCCTTCCGCGCCAGCATCATGTGGGCGAACAGGCCGGCGATCAGGAAGAAGGCCGTCATGCGGAACAGGTGGATCCCGTAGAAGATCCAGGCCGCGCCGATCGACCGGCTCTCGTCGTGGACGATCCAGGTCTGCTGCGGAAAGAAGGCGAGGCTTGTGTGGAGCAGAACGCCCAGCAGCAGCGCGCCACCACGCAGCGCATCCAGCCCGTGCAGTCGTTGGGTTGTCTCGCCTGTCGCCGATGTCTCTATCGGTGTCTCTATCGGTGTCTTCGATGTCTTCGCAAACATGGCCGTCAATGTCTCTCATGCCCCTTGGATAATTCGGGGTATAGCAGACTTGTCTGTAATGCAAACTAGTCTGACGAAGAAAAGCCCGCGCGGCGAACCGGGCGGGCTTTTCCGTGTCGTCAGTGGAGGGGGCGGTGCTCTTCCGAGGCCACCACAGAGACTCCTTCCGACACCGGGGTCACCGGCACGGCGACCGAAGGACCGGCGTTGGGGAAGTTGTTCTCGTCGCGGTTCGGAGCTGCGCCCTTTTCGAGCAGATCCTTGATCTCCTCGCCCGACAGGGTCTCGTATTCGAGCAGGGCCTGGGCCAGCTTCTCGAGGTCCTCGGCCTTGTCGGTCAGGATCTTGCGCGCCTCGTCCCAGCCGGACGTGACCAGCTTCTTGACCTCGGCGTCGATGATCCGGGCTGTTTCTTCCGAGATATTCTGGGTGCGCGAGACCGAGTGACCCAGGAACACCTCCTGCTCATTCTCAGCGTAGGCCACGGTGCCGAGCACATCGGAGAAGCCCCACTGGGTCACCATGCGGCGCGCCAGCTTGGTCGCCTGCTGAATGTCGGACGATGCGCCCGAGGTGATGTTCTCCTTGCCGAAGATCAGCTCCTCGGCCACGCGGCCGCCGGCCATGATGGCGATCCGGTCGATCATCTGCTGGTACTTCATGGAGTAGCGGTCGCCTTCCGGCAGCTGCATCACCATGCCCAGGGCCTGACCGCGCGGGACGATCGTCGCCTTGTGCACCGGATCGGCCATCTTGACGTTGATCGCCACGATGGCGTGACCGCCCTCGTGATAGGCCGTCAGACGACGCTCTTCCTCGTTCATGGCCATCGATTTGCGCTCAGCGCCCATCATGACCTTGTCCTTGGCGTCCTCGAAGTCACGGTGCGTGACCATCCGCCGATCCCGACGCGCCGCCATCAGGGCCGCCTCGTTGACCAGATTGGCCAGGTCGGCACCCGAGAAGCCCGGGGTGCCGCGCGCGATGGTCTTCACGTTGACGTCCGCGGCCAGCGGCACATCCTTCATGTGGACGCGCAGGATCTTCTCGCGGCCGGAGACATCCGGGTTCGGCACCACGACCTGCCGGTCAAAGCGGCCGGGACGGAGCAGCGCGGGGTCCAGAACGTCGGGACGGTTGGTCGCCGCGATCAGGATGATGTTCTCGGACGCCTCGAAGCCATCCATCTCGACCAGCAGCTGGTTCAGGGTCTGCTCGCGCTCGTCGTTGCCGCCGCCCAGACCGGCACCACGATGGCGGCCGACGGCGTCGATCTCGTCGATGAAGATGATGCAGGGCGCGTTCTTCTTGGCCTGTTCGAACATGTCGCGCACGCGGCTGGCACCGACGCCGACGAACATCTCGACGAAGTCAGAACCCGAGATCGAGAAGAAGGGCACGCCCGCTTCACCTGCCACGGCCCGAGCGAGCAGGGTCTTGCCGGTGCCCGGAGGGCCGACCAGCAGGGCCCCCTTGGGAATCTTGCCGCCCAGACGCTGGAACTTGCCGGGGTCTTTCAGGAAGTCGACCACCTCCTGCAGTTCTTCCTTGGCCTCGTCGACGCCGGCGACGTCCTCGAACGTCTTGCGTCCCTTGTGCTCGGTCAGCAGCTTGGCCTTGGACTTGCCGAAGCCCATGGCCCCGCGCGCGCCGCCTTGCATCTGGCGCATGAAGAAGATCCAGACGCCGACCAGCAGAAGGATGGGAAGCAGACCGATCAACAGTCCCTGCCACCAGGCCTGACGCGTCGTCTTGACATCGACCTGGGTGCCCGAGGCCAGCATGGAGTTGACCAGGTCCTCGTTCGGATAGGGCGTCGTGGCCGTGAAACGGGTGTCGTTCTGGAACACACCCGTCACCTGATCGCCGCGCACCTGGGCCGACTTGATGTCACGCGCCTCGACCGCCTCAACCAGGCGGGAGTAGGTTATGGCCGCGGGACGGCCCTGTGCCGCAGCGCCCGCAGGCTGTCCCGGCAGGGTCCCACCGTTCTGACTGACCGCGGCATAGACCGCCAGCAGCCCCAGAATGATCACGCCCCAGATCGCCAGATTGCGAAGGTTCATCGGTTGGAAATCCTCGTCGCCGACTACCCCGGCCGGCATGGATGATACTCAGGTCACGTCAAAATAGGTCAGGCGAAGGCGTTTCGCCATGGACGGCGTCGGCGAGGTCCCTTTCCTGCGTCGTTTCGCCCGAAAACGCCCATTGGGCCAGCTTCAGACGGCGCGGCGCAAGGGCCAGAACCCTGGCATGACGCCATGCAAGAACCGGGCGCGGATCTCCGTCCCGGATCAGGACCGGCAGGGTGCCGCGCGCCGCCGCCGGGGATCGTCCCGCAACAGCACGGTCGGCGTCGGACAGGGCGGCGAGGCGGCCGAGCGCCGGCACCACCGACCAGCCCGGTTCGCTCGTGGTGATCTCATACCGGCCGTCCCAGACAGCGGGCCGATCCGGCGTCAGCGGAAGCGGCACGGGCGGGCGGCGGCGGAATTCACCGGCCTCGCGCAGAATGAGGAGGCGGTGGCCCGTCGCCTCGATCCGGGCGCCTGCGAGGGTGGCTGTGAAGGGGTGACTGCGGGCAAGCCGGTCCAAGAGGGCATCGAGCCGGTCAGATCGCGGCAAGCGGTCGTGTCCGGCGGCGCAGAGGATCGTCGCGGACAGATCGTCCCCTCCCTCGAACCCTTCTCCCAGCGGAAGGGGGCTTGAGGCTCGGAGAGCGGAGCAATCCGCAAGTCGAGGGGCCGACAGGGAAGCCTCTGAGCGGTAACTTCCGTCGCCCCACACCGCTTCGAGTGCGTCCGCAATGAGTGAGGCTAAAGCCTGTCGAGCCCTGCCGCGCTCAAATCGCGCGTTGCCCGGATCGTCGATCCACCCTGCCCCCCTCGCTCGGAGATAGTCCCGCAACGCCTCGCGCCGCTCTGACAGCATGGGCCGCAGCAGCATCAGCCCGCGTCCCTCCGGCCAGGCCGGGCTTGGCGACCATTCGCGCAGTCGCCCCAAGGTGGAGCCCCGCTCCCGCATCCAGTCGCCCTCGACGACGTCATCGGCGGTGTGCCCGAACAGGACGACGCGCGCCCCTGCGTCTCTCGCGGCATCGGCGATCAGGGCGTGTCGCGCACGGCGGGCACCCGCCGGCAAGCCGGTGGACGGTTTGTCTCCCTCCCAGCGGCGCAGCACCCAGTCCGCACCCAGTCGACGCGCCTCGGCTTCACAGAGACGGTTCCAGGACGCGCTGTCCGGGTTCAGGCCGTGATCGACGGTGATGGCCAGCACCCGCCGTCGCGCGATCCGCGCCCAATCGGTCACCATGCCAAGCAGGGCGACCGAATCCCCGCCTCCGGACAGGGCGATCGCGACGGGATGATCCGCATCCCGTTGCAGCCGGGCGTCCAGAACTGCAGCGACCCGCCGCTCCAGTCCGGCAGACGGACCGTCCGCGTTCAGCGGCAGTTCGCCTGGGTCCGCGTGCGGGCCGCGATCTCGCGCAACGCCGGCGTCGAGGAGGCGGCGTAGCGGCGCTGGTACTCGCCGAGCGCCGCACAAGCCTGGGCGTCGCGATTGGTGGCCTCCAGCCCTCGCGCGAGCTTCAGGGTCACTTCGCCGGCCCAACCCTCGGTCGGCCAGCCCTGCAAAGCCTGGGCATACTGCTGAACCGCGCCGGCCTGATCTCCAGCGGCGCGGATGATGTCGCCGATCCGCCACATCGCTTCGCGACCCGATGGCGTGTCCGCCCAGGTCGACGCGACCAGATCCAGCGCCGCGCGCCCGCGCGCCGGGTCGCTGGCCAGAAGGGCACGGGCGGCGGCCAGGTCGGTGACGGCGTCTCCGGTCGGGGATCGGGCGGCGAACTCCGCGGCTTCGCGCGCGGCGGTCTCGGCTGCTTCCTTGGCCGCTTCCAGCGTGGCGATGCGGTCCTCTGCGTCCGCCAGACGGGTCCGAAGCGCGGCGTTGTCGCCACCGGACTCGTCGAGCTGGAAGGTCAGCCGCTCCAGGTCCCCGTTCACACGCCGGACCGTCAACTCCATGTCGCGCAGCCGCTGCTCCATCAGGGCGACCCGTCCCTGAAGCGCGATCAGCTCGGGATCGGATTCGACCAGCACCGGCTCACCCTGGTTGTTCCTCTGGGTGATGGCGCGTTCCAGACGGCGGACGTTGCGGTCCAGGTTGTCGAGCCGGCGCACATCCCACTGGATAGCCGGAAGCGGCTGGGTCTGGGCCACGACGGTTCCGCCGATGACGCCAGTGGCGACAGCCGCCAGAGCCAGGACGCGAAGGCTGGGGACGCGAAGGAGGGACTTGCGGGTTTTCATGACCTGAGAGCTTTCACCGATTTGGGGCCGCCACAAGGCCGAGCATCATCCCGTCAGGCCAAGGACGATGATTGCGAGGAGAAATATGACACTCGTCATGACGCAGAAGAACAGCAGAAAGAGCGTCCGCCAGAGCGCCGAAAAGATCGAGAGGCCGTAGGTGCCCTTCAGCTGCGCGAACATATGAACAGGCACAGTGAGACTGAGCAACGAGGCCAGCGTGCTGGTAAACCACCCATTCCATTGGCCCAGGACCCCCATCAGCATGGTCAGGATCGAGATGAAGGTCAGGGAGTACAGGACGAACACGCCGTGGTCGTACCAGGTGAAACCGCGCTTCCAGACGAACAACAGCCAGACGAACGGGATCGACAGGGGAACCAGCAGAAAGGCGAACTTGTAGGCCGTCTGCTGGATCTTGTAGACGGCGAACTCCGGGTTCGCGAGCTTGTGCAGGATCTTCTCCCGGAACTGCTCGTCACCGATCCCGATGCTGACTCGCCGTTCCTGAACAGCGTCGACCATTTCGGCCTGCCAGCTTCCCACCTCATAGCCGTCCGCACGTGGCGCAGAAGTGCGGGCCGCCTCAAGGGCCTCAAGACGGGTCTGGGCACCGATCAGCCCCCCTCGAAGTCCGTCGGCCGTGGCCTGGGCACCGAGTTCACCGGCTGCCGCCCTGGCTTCAGCCTCGGCGATTGAAGCCTCGAGATCGGTCACCGCCGTCCGCGCATCGGCGATACGCTCTTCAAGCGGCTCGGCGTTGATGACGTTGGTTCCCCCGAAACTCATGATGAAAAACATCAGGAAGACGGTGAAAAGGAAGATCGCGAGCGGCGAGATGTAACGGGTGCGCTTGCCCTGGATCCATTCCCGCGTCAGGCGGCCGGGATTGAGCAGCAGCAGAGGAAGCGTCCGCCAGATGCGGGCGTCGAAATGCAGCACGCCATGCAGCACTTCCTCGACCAGATGAAGCAGGCTGCGGTGCACATGAGTCGGCTGGCCGCAGTTCGAGCAGAACTTGCCCGATGTCGGCTCTCCGCAGTCGGTGCAGGCTTCATGCGCTTCGCCGGCGTACCCCGTCGGCTTCTCGATCGCGGCTCCGATCAGCCCGCTGGTCGCTGCGCCGCCGGCCGCTTCGATATCCACCATGGGGCCCCTCCGACAGTGCACCGCACAATCTGACGGGTGGCCGGGCCGGAGGCAAGCACCCTGACGGTCCGGCACCTGTCGACCGTCACCTCGCCTGCCCTATTGCGGATAGCGGGCCGCCAGCCGAGCCTGCGTCGCCGACCATGTCGCCGCGGTCTCCGGGCCCCGATGCAGAACGTCCGGATAGGTTTGGGCGACCGCATCGCAGCGGGCTTCCAGCGCGGAGGCCCAGGCCTGGAAAGCGGCTTGACTGTCGATCGCCGCCATGTCCGTGCGGGTTTGCTGGCCAAAGGCGGCTCCCGCCTGGGCTGCGGCAGCGTCGAACTGGGCGCGCGTCATCTGGGGATGGCTGGCGGCCACGACGTCCGCCAGCCGATTGGCCTGGGTGCCGTCCACCACCCATCCCATGCTGCCGCAGAGGCCCGCGAGGGTGACGTCTCGACCGTAGGTATCCGCGTCCTGTGGCGACGCAAGCAGAAGGGAAGCGAACAGGAACTCAATCATCGAAGCCTCCAATGGGGTAGCGCGATGGAAACCAGGCCTGTCCAATAGTCAAGGTCGCTTGACTGTCAGGTCCGGCGCTCGTGATCCACAAGGCCCCCCAGGTCGCCCTACTGCGCGCCTGACGCGATCGCCGTGCGACCGTTGCGGTTGCGGGCCCAGGATTCTTCACTGGAGCCCTGGGCAATCGGCCGTTCCTTGCCGAAGCTGATCGTGTCGATCCGGCCGGCCGAGACACCCCGCTCGATCAGATAGCTGCGGATCGATTCCGCCCGGCGCGCGCCCAGGGCGAGATTGTATTCGCGGGTGCCACGTTCGTCGGCGTTGCCCTCGATGCGGACGGTCACTTGCGGATAGCTCTGCAGCCACTGGGCCTGGGCGTCGAGGCGCGGATAGGCCTCAGGGCTGATCTGGTAGCTGTCGAGATCGAAGTAGATCCGGTCGCCGACGTTGACGACGAAGTCGTTTTCCGAGCCCGGGGCGCTGGAGCCCAGCCCCCCGCCTTCGATGGTGCCCCCACCGGGACCCGGATAGGCCGGGACATTGGAATCCGTGCCCGTCGTGGGGCCGGTCGCGCCCTCGACTGGGGCGCGGGGCGCGCAGGCGGCCATCGCGGCGACGGCGGCGCCGATCAGGGCGATCCTTGCGATGCGGGATGCGGTCATCATGGGCTCGTCTCCTCTGTCGTCTGCGGCGCTTCGAAAGCCAAGCCTAGTCGGCGCCGGGTTGGGTCTCATAGCGTCAGCCGGGGCGATGACGCGGTTGTGAGCATCCGGGGGCCCCGCCCCGGAAATGGGTCAGCTGTCGCAGCTGTCGGGTCCGCCTCGACCCAGGTTGGAAGGCGCTTCGGAAAGCAGGGGCGACCACGCGGGATCGGATCCCCGACCCTGATAGCCGGACTGGGCGATCACGCGCCCCGACAGATCGACCATCCAGAGATTGGTGTTCCCGTTCCGCGTCTGGCGCGAGAACATCAGGTAGCGGCCATTCGGTGCCCACGACGGGCCCTCTTCGAAGTAGCTGCGCGAAATCATTCGTTCGCCGGACCCGTCCGGGGCCATGACACCGATCCCGAACTGTCCGCCGCCCGACCGGGTGAAGGCGATCAGGTCGCCGCGCGGGCTCCAGGCCGGGGCCGTATAGCTGCCACCACCCCGGCTGATCGGCCGCTGGCCCGAACCGTCCGCGTTCATCACATAGAGGCGCGGCGTGCCCGACCGGTCTGAGTTGAAGACGATGCGCGTCCCGTCCGGATTGAACGACGGCGAGGTGTCGATGCCGGGATCGGTCGTCAGACGCGACAGCCTCCGGGTCTGAAGGTCCATGACGAAGACGTCGGTATTGCCACCCCGGATGATGGAGAAGGCGACCTTGGTCCCGTCCGGCGAATAGCGCGGTGCCAGAGGCTGGCCGTCGAACTCACCCAGGTTCTCGCGTCGCCCGGTCGACAGGTTGTAGAGGTAGATCCGGCTGTAGTCCTCGCCCAGCGCCATATAGATGATCTCGTCGGGGTTGGACGAGAAGCGCGGCGTCAGGATGATCTCACTGCCGTCGGTCAGGAAGTTCGGATTTCCGCCATCCTGGTCCACGATCGCCAGACGTGACAGCCGGTTCAGACCCGTGCCGCTCTCGGCCACGAACACGATGCGGGTGTCGAAGAAGGCGCTCTCGCCGGTCATCCGCTCATAGACGACGTCGGCGATCTTGTGGCCGATGCGCCGCCACTGTTCCGGCGTTGCGGTGAAGTTGTAGCTGACCAGCTGGCACTGCCGGTACGGGTCGTACAGCCGGAAGCCCACATCGTTCCTGCCATCCGGACGCGGCGTGACCGAACCGTAAAGCACGGCCTGGGCCCCGATCTGGGTCCACTGCGGGAAGTTCGGCGCATTGGCGAGCGTGAGGCCCGTCTCGATGAAGCTGGCCGGGTTGATCGGCTCGAAGAAGCCCGAGCGGCGCAGATCGCCCGAGACGACGTCGGCGATGGACGCGCCGTTCTGGCCGCTGAAGGGGGCAACTGCGATCTGGAAGGGCCGCATCACACCCTGATCGATCTCGACCTCGATCGGCCCGCCGGTCTGGGCCGGCTGCTGCTGCGCCTGCTGACGCGAGGGCCCACCGTTCAGGCTCTGCGTCGTCGTCTGGGCCTGCACCAGCGACGCGGTCGCCACGCCCAGCGCGGCGACGGTGGTGAGCAGCAGGTTCAGACGCATCGTTGTCTCCGAAGGCGGCGAAGCGAGAGGTCGTCAGGCCTTATCCCCGGCCCGTGTGACAAACGCCAGCTTCCGGGCGAATGGGGCGAGATTCGGGACGGCAACTCCTGCCGGGCGAGTGAGTCAGGCATCGTCAGGCGGCCCTAGCGGTTCCGGCACGCGCGCTCGGTATTGAACGTCGGGCGAAACGCGCCGCCCGGGAAGCCCTGGGGCACGTCGAAAGGCGCGGTCTGGCGGATCGCCCTGAGCGCACCGTCGGCTGCCGCGCGATAGACGCTGTCGGAGCGGGGATTGCGCAGGGTCGGGCCAGAGGTGATGCGGCCGTCGGCGGACAGCGTCACATCCATCTCGATCCTCAGCTGGTTCGCCCCGGGAATGTCGCAGGGCAGGACCCAGTTCGGATAGACCTGGTTGAAGATGGCGGTGATCTGCGGACCTGTGGCCTGCGGGGCCTGTCCCCGGCCCTGCTGGCCCGTCGGTGCGCGCGGACCCGGTGTCGGTGCCGGACGGCGGGGACCGGCCAGGGCATCGAGATCAAGCGGCGGCGCATCCGACCGTGACGGCGGAGGCCGGGTTTCGGCCCGGGGGGGCGTCGGTCTTGTCTCTGGACGCGGTGGCGTCGGCCGGGGCAGTGTCGGGGCCGGGCGTGTCTCGCGCGGCGGCGTCGGACGGGGCGTCGGCGTGGGCCGGGGTGGCGGAGGGGTCGGAGCGGGCGCTGGCGGCGTGGGCTCGGGCGGGGTCGGCTCGGGCGGGCTCTCAACTGGCGCGGTCGCGGCCTCCTCTGTCACCAGCTCCTCGGACGGATTGTCGGCCGGCGCGGCCTCGATGACCTCGGACGAGACAATCGACACCGGCACCGAGTTGACCATCGGCACGATGTCCTCGGTCTCGGGCCACGGCACGAAGAACATGGCCACCACGCCAGCGTGCAGCAGGAGCGCGCCCAAAATCGATGGGAGCCGCAGCGCTGGCGATGGAGCCCGCGTCACCACCCCTATGGTTCCTCGGCCGCCGTGTCGGTGATCAGGTTGATCTTGGTGAAACCGGACGCGGACAACCGCGCCATCACGCGTGCCACGGCCTGATAGGGTGCCCGGCCGTCCGCCCGCACGAACACCGACAGCTCCTCTCGCTCGGTCTCTCCGGCTGCGTCACTCACCCGCTCCACCAGGGCATCGAAGGCCGTCTCGTCGCGCTGGACGAAGATCGCTCCGTCCCGGTCGATGGAGACCGTGACGGGAGGCTTCTCGGTCTCGACCGCGCTGGCCTCGGTCTTGGGCAGCTCAACGGGCACGCCCACCGTCAGCAGCGGGGCCGAGATCATGAAGATGATCAGCAGGACCAGCATCACGTCCACCAGAGGCGTGACGTTGATCTCGGACAGCGGGCGTTTGCGCGCGCGCCGTCGCCCCCGCACGTGGCCTCCGCCGCCTGATCCACCGCCCAGAGCCATGGATCAGACGCTCCGCCGATAGCCGAGGTCGGATGCGGGCGGCGGGGGTGGAGGGGCGACGGGGGCCGCGCCCGCGCCCAGACGCCGCGCCACGGCGGCCTGCAGGTCGTCGGCGAAGCTTTCCAGCCGGCCGCTGAACTTGCCCGCGTCGATCGAGAACTTGTTGTAGGCGATGTAGGCCGGAATGGCCGCCGCCAGGCCGATGGCCGTGGCGAACAGGGCCTCGGCGATGGCCGGGGCCACCGTCGTCAGATTGGTATTGCCAGCCGCCGCGATGCGGCCAAACGCGTTCATGATACCCCAGACGGTTCCGAACAGGCCGACGAACGGCGAGGCAGTGGCGACCACCGACAGCACGCCCAGACCTTCCTCCACCCTCTGGCCCTCGCGCGCGATCAGGCTGTCCAGCGCCCGGTCGATGCGGGTGATCAGCAGGTTGCCCTGGGTATCGGTCAGGGGACCCTTGGCCCGCGTCTCGCGCCAGTCCGACAGGGCGATCTGCAGCATGCGCGGCAAGGCGTGGCTGGGCTCCGGCCCAGCCTGGGCAGCGACATCCTCCAGGGACCGGCCGGACGCGATGGACTTCTCGAACTCATCCGCCTGGCGGTTCAGAGCCGTAAAGCGAAAGGCCTTGTCGATAATGACGGTCCACGACCACACCGAGGCGATCACCAGGCCGACCATCACTGACTTCACCACCCAGTCGGCGGCCATGAACAGATAGATCGGGTCCAACAGGTTTGCGTCTGCGGCTTCGGCGGTCATGTGGTCGTCCCGGATGCGAGCTGCGGTCAATCCAGCGACCGCGCATGGCTGTTCTAAGGCAGATCGGGCCGGGAAGTCCCTAACGCCGCCTGCCGGAATCTGACGACCGGCGATCTGTGGCGCGAAAGACTCAAGTCCCGCCCGTCAGCCAGGGGGTCACCGCCTCGACCAGGGCCCGCGTCGGCCGCCGGGGGCGACCGTCCAGGTGGATGCACACCGCCGTGACATCGGCCCGGCACATCACCTCACCGTCACGCTCGATGGTCTGTGAGATCATCAGGCGAGGTCCACGGATCGCCCCGTAGCGGGTTCGGACCAACAGGGCGTCGTCGATCCGGGCGGGTCTGACGAAGGTCAGCTTCATCTCGGCCACGACAAAGGCCAGCGGCGCGTCGTCATCCAGAAGCTGGGCATGGCCGATGCCGATGGCGCGCAGAAAATCCGACCGCCCCCGCTCGAAATAGCGGACGTAGTTGGCGTGATAGACGACGCCGGTGAAGTCGGTGTCTTCATAGTAGACCCGCACCGGCAGCAGGTGATCGCGCCCGTCGAACCGGCCGAAGGTGGGGGTGTCGGTCATCGCCCCTCCCCGAACAGGTCCGGCGCGCTCGCGGGCTTGGGCGGTTCCGCCAACCCCAGATGCGCATAGGCCCTGGCGCACGCCATGCGACCGCGCGGCGTCCTCTGGATGAAGCCCTGCTGGAGCAGGTAGGGCTCGATCACGTCCTCGACCGCGTCGCGCGCCTCGGCGATGGCGGCGGCCAGCGTGTCCATCCCGACGGGACCCCCGCCATAGTTCTCGATCAGGGCCTTGAGGAAGCGACGGTCATTGGCATCCAGCCCCGCCTCGTCGATCTCCAGACGACTGAGCGCGCGGGCCGCCACGAGCTTGTCAATGACGGCTGCGCCTTCCGCCCCCGCGAAGTCGCGCACCCGCCTCAACAACCGTCCCGCCACCCTGGGCGTGCCGCGAGACCTTAACGCAATCTCGCGCGCGCCGTCGTCGTCGATCGGCGCGCCCATCTTGCGCGCCGCCCCGGTGATGACGCGCACCAGCTCGTCGGGCGTGTAGAACTCCAGCCTCAGCGGAATGCCGAACCGGTCCCTCAGCGGCGTGGCGAGCAAGCCGGCCCGCGTCGTCGCCCCGACCAGGGTGAACGGGGCCAGATCGATCCGCACCGACCGCGCCGAGGGCCCCTCGCCGATGATCAGGTCCAGCACATGGTCCTCCATGGCCGGGTACAGGATCTCCTCGACCGTCGGGGCCAGGCGGTGGATCTCGTCGATGAACAGGACGTCGCGCGGCTCAAGGTTGGTCAGGATCGCCGCCAGATCCCCCGCCTTGGCCAGGATCGGGCCGGAGGTGGCGCGAAAACCGACGCCCAGTTCGCGCGACACGATCTGGGCCAGCGTCGTCTTGCCCAGTCCCGGAGGCCCGAACAGCAGGACGTGGTCCATGGCCTCACCGCGCCCGCGTGCCGCCTCGATGAAGACCTTCAGATTGCCCTTGGCCTGCTCCTGGCCGACGAAGTCCGACAGGGTCTGGGGGCGCAGGGCGCGGTCATGAGCCTCGCCGGGCGCGGGCTGGGGAGAAATCAGGCGATCATCCGTCATGCAAAACCTCCCTTCTCCCCTTGCGGGAGAAGGTGGCCCGGAGGGCCGGATGAGGGGTGAAACTCGGTTCTCAGGCCGGGGGCAAGACCAAACGTCTTGTCCGCATCCTCGTACCCCTCATCCGTCAGCCTTCGGCTGCCACCTTCTCCCGCAGGGGGAGAAGGAAACCGAAGCGCTCTCATCGCCCGAGTTCCTGCAACGCTGCCCGGATGACAGCCGACAGCTCCGCCTCCTCACCCAGACGGATCAGGGCCTGATCAACCGCGCGACGCGCGTTGACCTCGGCCACGCCCAGACCCAACAGGGCCGAGACGGCTTCACCAGTGACGCTGGGCACGGGCACGGCGACCTCGGTGTGAACGCCAGGCGCAGACGGGGTGAACGACACCTCCCCCAGCGGCTTGCCCTTCAGCTCGGTCACGATGCGCAGCGCCAGCTTGGGCCCCACGCCGTTGGCGCGCCCGACCGCAGCCTTGTCCTCGCGCGCCACGGCCGAGGCCAGCTCGCCCGGCGGCAGCACGTCCAGCACCGACAGCGCGGCCTTGGGCCCCACGCCCTGGATGCCCAAGAGCGTCGTGAAGGCGCGCCGCTCATCCCGCGTCAGAAAGCCGTAGAGTCGCGGCCCATTCTCGGCCGACCAGCTCTGCTCGACATGCAGCGTCGCCTCGTCGCCGGGCGCGGGCAGGCGCTGCAACGTCCGCGCGCCGCAGCTGACGACATAGCCGACGCCCGCGCAGTCGATCAGGCAGTGGCCCTCCTCCACCTCGGCCAGCATGCCGCGCAGACGCCCGATCATGGGTGTCTCCTCCCCATGCTTCGCATGGGGAGGTGGCGCGGCGCGCTTTCGCGCCGTGACGGAGGGGTTCCTGCCGCGACCAGAGCCCCTCCGTCTCCTCCGCTGCGCTTCGGAGCCACCCCCCCATCGCTGCGCGACAGGGAGGAGAACCGCCGCAACTGCGCATGGGTGATGGCCACAGCCAGGGCGTCGGCGGCATCGGCCTTGACCTCGCCGCAGGTGGGCAGGAGGCGCTTCACCATGAAGGCGATCTGGGTCTTGTCGGCGTGGCCGGCCCCGACCACCGCCTTCTTGATCAGGTTGGGCGAATATTCCGCCACCGACAGCCCGGCCCGCGCCGGAGCCAGCATCACCGCCGCCCGCGCCTGACCCAGCTTCAGGGTCGAGGCCGGATTGACGTTGACGAACACCTCCTCGATCGCCGCCTCATCGCAGGCATGGGCGGCGCAGACCTCGCCCACCTTGTCCAGCAGCCACAGCAAGCGTTCGGACAGGGGCAGAGTGTCGGGCGGGCTGACCACACCGTGCGCGACCCAGGCCAGCCGCGACCCCTCGCTGACCACCACGCCCCAGCCGGTGCGCCTGAGGCCGGGATCGAGACCGAGGATGCGGGTCGTCCCGCTGTGAATCGGTGTGTTCGCCATCCGTTCCAGTCATGCCGCAAACAGGGTTGACGAGCAATGAAGGGGACCTTCTCAATCCTCCACTCGAATCCAAAGAGGTAAGCGGCAAAGCGTGAAGGGCATTTTCGACACCAAAGAAGGGTCGGGCTACAGCGACGTCTTTCCCGAGCGTTATCACTTCCCGGCTACGCGGCCCTACTTGGACGTCGCGCATTCGGTGACCGGTGACTGGATCATCTATCGCGAGCCACGGAGAAATCTCGGCCGTGAAGCCTATATCGGTGTCGGTCGGGTCGCGTCGATCGAACCGGATCCAGTTTCTCCGAAACACGCCTACGCCAACATCATCGACTACCTGCCGTTCGATCCGGTCGTCGGTTTCACGAGCGCACCAATGGATCGATACTGGGAGTCAGATTTGCGGATGCTTGGCCCCGCTCATGCTGGGCGATCACTGCAAGGCAAGTCTCTCCGGACGATCAGTGACATTGATTTCGCCGGTATCGTCCACCGGGCGCTCGACGAAACGTTGGAGCCAGAAAACGCGCTGCGCTACGGGCCCGGCGTGGGTGAGATACCGACACCGCCTTTGATCGGCTACCCAGACGCTCCGGACGGTGAATTCGTTCGGCTTATCGAACAGACACTCGTCAATCGGAAAGTTCGAGACGCCAGTTTTCGTCGTGTCGTTTGCCGAGCCTACGACGATACCTGCGCTGTTACAGGGCTGAGGATCATCAACGGTGGTGGCCGTTCGGAAGTGCAGGCGGCCCATATTTGGCCGGTCGAACACGGAGGCCCTGACGTTGTGCAGAACGGCATCGCGTTGTCGGGGACAGTTCACTGGTTGTTCGATCGGCACTTGATTTCGCTGACAGACGACTACCGGCTTCTCGTCGCGCACAACCGGGTTCCGAGCGAGTTACGCGGGCTCTTCCAAAATCAGATGGATAGAATCCGATTGCCCAATGACCCCAAGGACTGGCCACATCCCAAGTACCTTGAGCGCCATCGGGACGCTTTCGCCGGGCACTCCTGAGCCCTACCCTGCGTACTTCGCCAGGTCCTCGTCGGAGATGTCCTCGTTCGAATAGACGTTCTGCACGTCGTCTTCCGCATCCAGCGCGTCCAGCAGCTTCATCAGCGTGCCGACCGTCTCGCCCGTCACCGGCACGGTCGATTGCGGCTTCCAGACGATGGCCGTGGACTTGGGGTCGCCCAGCACCTTGGACATGGCCTCGGCCACGTCGTTCAGGTCCTCGAAAGCCGTCCAGATGGTGTGGCCCGGCGCGTCCTCGTAGATGTCGGGCTTGACCAGATCGCTCTCGACGTCCTGGGCACCGGCCTCGATGGCGGCCTCCATGACGGCGTCCTCGGTGCCCGCTTCCGCCGGATAGATGATGCAGCCGACCCGGTCCCACATGAAGGCCACCGAGTTCATCTCGCCCAGCGCCCCGCCGTTCTTGGTGAAGGCCGCACGGACGTTCGATCCCGCCCGGTTCCGGTTGTCGGTCAGGGCCTCGACGATGATCCCGACGCCGCCGGGGCCCCGGCCCTCGTAGCGGATCTCCTCCATCGTATCGACGTCACCGGAGCTGGCCTTGTTGATGGCGCGCTGGATGACGTCCTTGGGCAGGCTCTCGGCCTTGGCGTTGTTCACCGCCAGGCGAAGGCGCGGGTTCATGGCCGGATCGGGCATGCCGGACTTGGCCGCGACTGTGATGTCTCGCGACAGCTTGGAGAACAGCTTGGACCGGGCCGCGTCGGCGCGACCCTTCTTGTGCATGATGTTCTTGAACTTGGAATGGCCGGCCATGTTTGTCTCGTAAGGGCGCTAACGCTCGCGACGCGGTCGCTCGCTGCTTGAGCGCGATCAGGTCTGGGTCGGCCGCATCTAGCCTATGGCTGCTGGCCTGTCACGACGGACGGGGCGGAACCGCACCCGCCGACGAGGGTTGAAGACGCGACCCTGCCGGAGCCGCACCATGCAAGCCGAAGACACCCTCTACGAAGACCAGACCGACGACGAAGCCGACATCGTCGAATGGTACAAGGCGCGGCCCCTGACGGTCTCCACCGCCGTGGCCAGCGGCTCCATCATCGCCGCCTTCACGCTCGGCGTCCTGACCGCCGTCGGCGCGCTCGCCCTGCTCGGCTACATGGACGACTAGGTCGCCAGGCTCGCCAGGAACCCGCGCATCCCTTCGCTCAGCGGCACGGGGCGGTTCGTCTCGCGGTCCACATAGACGTGGACAAAGAAGCCCACGGCCGCCGCCTCTTCCTCGTTTTTCTTGAACAGGCCGATCTCGTAGCGCACCGAGGAGTTGCCAACGTGCGCGACCCGTACGCCCGCCTCGATCTCGTCCGGAAACGCCGTTGGCGAGAAGTACCGGCACCCCGTCTCGGCCACCAGGCCGATGACCTTGCCGTGGTGGATGTCCAGCTGGCCCGACACCACCAGAAGCCGGTTCACCGCCGTGTCGAAGAAGGAATAGTAGACCACGTTGTTCACATGGCCGTAGACGTCGTTGTCCATCCAGCGCGTCGAGATCGCCTGAAAGCGGCGATAGTCGTTCCGGTGCGTGCGTTCGATGGTTCCGGCCATGTCAGTCCTTTGGGGCGCTGACGCCCGGCTCGCGGAGCCGCGCGACTTAAGCGCAGTTGGGTGGGTTTCCTCGGCGCGTCTGATGCACGCCTGACCCCGACGCTCGGGCTTGGCCTCCGCCACGTCAAGCGCCTATCGAAGGTCATTCGTCGAACGGGGCCGCCATGTCACCCATCACCGCTCGTGCCGCCGTCCTGCGCCAGTCCGGGGCCGCTCGGCCCTATGCAGACAGCCGCCCGCTTGGCCTCGAGACCGTCACGCTGGATCCGCCCGGCCCGGGTGAGGTGCGGGTCGCCATCAAGGCTGCAGGTCTTTGTCACTCCGACCTCAGCGTGATCAACGGCGACCGGCCCCGCCCCCTGCCCATGGCCCTGGGCCACGAGGCGGCGGGGGTCGTTGAGGCACTCGGAGAGGGCGTGTCCGATCTTGCGATCGGCGACCCCGTTGTCATGGTCTTCATGCCGTCCTGCGGTCACTGTGCCCCCTGCGCCGAAGGCCGTCCGGCGCTGTGCGAACCCGGCGCGGCGGCGAACGGCAAGGGCGAACTCCTGTCCGGCGGCCGCCGCGTGTTCCGCGAGGGTGAGCCCCTGAATCACCACCTCGGCTGCTCCGCCTTCGCCGAGAGGGCTGTGGTGTCCCGTCGGTCGCTGGTGAAGATCGATCCGGCCCTGAGTTTCGAGGAAGCCGCCCTGTTCGGCTGCGCTGTCCTGACCGGCGTAGGCGCTGTGGTGAACACGGCCCAGGTCCGCGCGGGCCAGAGTGTCGTCGTTGTCGGTCTGGGCGGTGTGGGTCTGGCCAGCGTGCTCGGCGCGCTCGCCTGCGGGGCCTCGCCCGTGATCGCCGTCGACCTGTCCGAGGACAAGCTAGCGCTGGCCCGCACCTTGGGTCCCGTCCACACCGTCAATGCCGTAGCCCCCGACGCCGTCGATCAGGTCCGCGCGCTGACGAACGGCGGCGCCGACGTCGCCATCGAGATGGCCGGGTCGGTCCGGGCTCTGGAAGCGGCGTGGAAGATGACCCGGCGCGGCGGTCTGACGGTCACCGCCGGCCTGCCGCCGCCGGACGCGGCCCTGCCGGTCAACGTCGTCTCCCTCGTCGGAGAGGAGCGGACCCTGAAGGGCTCCTACATCGGGACCTGCGTGCCCAGCCGCGACATTCCCCGCTACGTGGCGCTCTACCGCCAGGGCCGCCTGCCGGTCGACCGGCTGATGAGCGGCACGATCCCGCTGGAAGACATCAATGCGGGCTTCGACCGGCTGCACGCCGGAGAGGTCGTCCGGCTGGTGGTCACCTTCTGACGACCTTGGCTTCCATCAGGAGCGCGGCCGGCTAAGGTCGTCGGACCAAGGGAGATCCATCATGGCCACCGAACTTTACGACCTCAGCGTTCCGGCTTTCACGCGAGGGCTCAAGGCGCTGGACGGCCTGCTCGACAAGGCCGTGTCTCACGCCGCCGCGACCGGTCAGGACGCCGAAGCCTGGCTGGACACCCGCCTCGCCCCCGACATGCATCCTATGCGCAAACAGGTGCAGATTGCCTGCGACAGTCCCAAGCTGTGCATCGCCCGCCTCTCGGACGTCGCCGCGCCCGTCCACGACGACAGCGAGGTGACCATCGCCGATCTGAAGGGGCGGATCGCCGACACGCTCGCCTACATCGCCTCGGTCCCGCGCACGTCCATCGATGGCCAGGAGGCCCGCGAGGTGATCCTGACCTTCCCGGGCGGTCAGATGACCTTCGAGGGTCGCCTCTACCTCACCGGCTTCGCCCTGCCGAACTTCTACTTCCACCTGACGACGGCCTATGGGCTGCTGCGTCAGGCCGGCGTTCCACTCGGCAAGCGCGACTACATGGGCGCGCCGGGCTGACACCGGTCACGCGGTTCTGAGGATCGCCTCGACCTCGGCCCGTAGCCCGGCTGATCGTGACCATCTAGGCCGGGTCCGCAGCGACCGGCACCGCATCGTCCCTGGCGGCATCGGCCTGCGGCCGGGCGGCGGGCGGCGCGGTGGGATCCGGCACCGGCTGGGCCTCCGAAGAGGTTTCAGCATCCGATGTCGCCGCCTCCTCTGGCTCGGCCGGGGACTCGCGGACGGGCTCCGGCGGTCGGGGTTCGCGGCCTTCATCGCAGTAGGCGAAGAAGTCGGCCACGGCAGCGCGCCCTTCACGCTCGGCCGAGAGGCGCAAGTCGCTGCCGCCTCGTCCCACGGAGATGACGCCCGAAGTCTTCAGGGCGGCGAAGACAGGGTGGTCCGTCGGCGCGCGGCCGGCATGCTCGAAGGTCCCGGTGGCCGTGCCCGCGGTAAGCACAGCCTCGCCCCCTCCCGGCCAGGTCATCTCGACCTGGCGCGAGCGCGGCAGGCAGGACAGGGCGAAAACGCGCTCGCCCTCGGCCCAGTCCCCGTCGCCGAACTGCAGGTCGCCCGAACCGCCGTGCAGGGTGAAGGCCCAGTCGTAATCCGCCGGAACCGCGTCATCGAACACCAGGCCGTCGCCTGCGGCCGAAGTCTCCCCTTCAGGAGCGCCGGGCTGGCATGCGCTCATCAGCGTGAGCATGGCCGAAGCGAAGACGGGAATAACGAAACGGGTACGCCGGCGCATGGCGCTCACGAGATGGCACCGTCCCCCCCGACGGCCTCCGACCCTAGGCCGGGTCAATCGTGTTCGCCAAGCCCTGGGCGGCCTGCCGCCAGGATGCGCTCGACCTCGTCGCGGCCCGGCAGCGACGGCTGCGCCCCTGCCCGCGTGGCCGCCACGGCTCCGGCGGCGCAGGCGAACGTCAGCGCCGCCTGCGCGTCCATGCCTTCGAGCAGCGCCACCGTGATCGCACCAACAAAGGCGTCGCCAGCCCCGGTGGCATCGACGGCCGTCACGGCGGGCGGCGTCGCCGCAGCGACGCTGACACCGCGCTGATACATCTGTGCGCCCCGCGCGCCTTGGGTCACCACAACGCGGCCTCCGCCCGCGTGCAAGGCGTCGCCGTAGAAGGCGGCCTCGCCCTCATTGACCACGATCAGGTCCGCGCGCCGCATCAGGGCCTCCGACACCGGCTGGGCGGGCGCCAGGTTGACGCAGACGAAGCCCGTGGCACGACCCACCGCCGCCTCGACTGCGGGGATCGGCAGCTCGAGCTGCACGATCAGCGGTCCCTCAATGCGCGCCGGAAGCTGTTCGGGCGTCACGCCGTGGTTCGCTCCCGCCGCGACGACGATCTGGTTCTCGCCCGACGGATCGACCGCGATCAGCGCCACGCCCGTCGGTGCCGCCGGATCGATCGCCAGGCCCGACAGATCGACGCCTGCGGCCCTCAGCAGGACCAGCGCCTCCTCTGCCATCGCGTCATCGCCGACCCGGCCGATCAGGGCGACCTCGGCCCCCAGCCGCGCCGCCGCCAGCGCCTGATTGGCTCCCTTGCCACCCGGATGGCGGGCAAGCGTCGCCCCCGTGACCGTCTCGCCCGCGACGGGCAGCCGGGGAGCCGTGGCCACCAGATCCAGATTGATCGATCCGATGACGGTCAACCGGCTCATGGCAGACGCTCCAGCCGCTCGGCGATCAGGGCGAACACGGCATCCGCATCCGCCTCGACCACCCAGTGATGGCGCGCGCTCGCGGGATCGACCCGGAACTCCACGGCGGTGTGACCCCGGGTCAGATCGCTCTCGGTTTCGATCTCGATCCGGCAGGGAACGGCGCGGAAAAGCTCCGGCTTCAGCAACCAGGCGACCGTGCAGGGATCATGCAGCGGAGCCCACTCCCAGCCGACGATCCTGCGTTCCACGTCCTGCGAGAACCTCAGCAGCGATGCCGCTGTGCGCGCGCAGACGCCGGGCAGGGTCTCGATGGCGGCGATCCGGGCTTGCGTGGCCCGGACCTGATGCGTGACGTCCAGCCCGAGGACCGTGACCCGGCAACCGCTGGCAAATACCTCGGCCGCTGCATCAGGATCGGACCAGATATTGAACTCGGCGGAGGCCGTGATGTTGCCCCCTTCCGAGCGCGCGCCCCCCATCACGACAACCGGGCCCAGCCGTCCTGCCAGTCGGGGTTCGGCCCGAAGCGCTAGCGCCAGGTTGGTCATCGGCCCCATGATGGCCAGCGCCACAGCGCCCTCCGGCCGGTTCATGACCGCCTCGATGATGGCCTGGGCGGCCGTCCCCTCGGCGACGGGCAGATCGGGCTCGAAGGTCTCAAGGACACCCAGCCCCTCGGCACCATGAAACTCGGCCGCCTCGCCAGGCGGGCGTCGCAAGGGTCGCTGCGCCCCGGCGAAGACCGGCACATTCGTGCGCCCGGCCAACTGTCGCAGGATGCGGGCGTTCCGGGTCGTCCGCTCGAAGGACACGTTTCCGGCCACCGTCGTGACCGCCAGCAGATCCAGCTCCGACGAACCGAACGCCAGCAACAGGCCCACGGCGTCGTCCACGCCGGGGTCACAATCGATGATCAGGCTCTGTCTCTGCACCGCTCCTGAATGGCGGGGTCGCGCGCGCCGGGCAAGAGAAAGGGCGCGCCGTCACCGACGCGCCCCTTCCAGATTCTGACCTTGCGGATGGGCCTAGAGGCCGACCACGCCTCCGTCATTCTTCGTGATTACGATCGTCGCCGAGCGCGGGCGGGCATTGTTACCCGGTCCCGACTGGCTGGTCGGCCAGTTCGAGGATGGCGTGGCCGTCGGGCCGCCTTCGCCGGGGTGTTGGATGTTGACGAAGACCGTGCGGCCGTCCGGCGTGGAGTCGATGCCGGTGATCTCGGCGTTGCGCGGGCCGACCAGGAAGCGCTTAAGGTTCAGCCCCGGGGTGCGGCCAACGATCGTGGCCTGTTGGCGCGTCGCACCGTTGGCGTCGGTGTTGGTGATGGTACGCGCGCCGCCGTCACCAACCCGCCCGGGCAGGGCCAGCAGCATCTGGTTGTTGGTCTGGTCCGTGAAGGAGCCGTCGTCCGTCTGGATCCAGAGAAGAGGATTGATCTGGCCCGACGGGTTGGACGGTCGGGCGAACCACAGGCCGTCGGGGCTGGCGAAATCGTTGGTCGCGTCCAGTCCCGACAGGTTGATGTTGTTCGGATCCAGATCCGAACCCGCGCCGAACAGATAGATGTCCCACTGGAACGTCAGGGCGGTGGCGTTGTCGCCCGTCTCGCGCAGACGGATGATGTGGCCGTTGGGGTTTCCGCGCTGAGCGGCGCCGGTGGTGCGCGGATCGTTGTAGTGACGCGGGTTGGCGGCATCGGTGCCCGCGAGCGGACGCGAGGTGGCGTTGCCGTTGGTCAGGGTCAGATAGACCTCGCCATTGACCGGGTTCACACCGGCCCATTCCGGGCGATCCATCTTGGTGCCACCCAGGGCGTCGGCGGCGAGACGGGCGTTGATCAGGACGTCGGCCTGGCTTTCGAAAGCATAGAGGCTGTTCGCGGCCGTCAGCACGCCCTGACCGAAGACCAGAGGCAGCCAGGCGCCCTGTCCGGTCGCGTCGAAGCGAGCGACATAGAGCGTGCCGTTGTCCAGATACTTGTCACCGACGTTGAGACGATCCGTACGCTGAGCATCAGCCGGATCCCAGTTCGTCGCGGACACGAATTTGTAGAAGTACTCGCCGCGCGAGTCATCGCCCATGTAATAGACCGGCGGGCGACCGGCGACGAAGTTGGCCGGCCAGGCCCCCTCGTGGGCCATGCGGCCGAGCGCCGTGCGCTTGCGGGGCGTCGACGCCGGATCATAGGGGTCGATCTCGACGATCCAGCCGTACTGATTGGGCTCGTAACGGAAGTCGCCGGTGCCGTCGGCCGGACCGGCGACAACCGAAGCGTTCCACTTGCGGTACTTGGTCTCGGTCGGATCGCTGACCGCAAGAGTTCCCCAGTTCAGGCCGGCCACAGGCCCGCCCGCCACGCCGTAACGGCCGTAGGCCTGACCTTCCTTGGCCGGACGAAGGGCATTGTCGCCCGCCGCGCGGTTGAAGTAGCCGGCCCAGTTCTCCTCGCAGGTCAGATAGGTGCCCCACGGCGCATAGCCGTTGGCGCAGTTGTTGACGGTGCCGCGCCCGGACGTGCCCGTCGGCGAGAACAGCGTGCGCATGCGCGCGTCGCCGCGCACGGGGCCGTTGAACTGCATGGGTGTGTTCGGCGTGATGCGACGGTTGAAGGGCGAGGCCTGATTGTAGGCCCAGACGCCGGTCGAGCCGCGCGCCACTTCAACAATGCCGACGCCGTGCGACTCGATTTCACGGTCGACCTCGACCCGGTCCACGCGTGCACCATTGACGACCGTCAGGGTTCCACCGGCGTGAAGATATTGTTCGGTGACGTTCTCGTGGTTCACGCACAGGATGCCGCGCGTGTTGGAGGTGTCGTCGCGCGCGGTGCCGGCGGCGTTGAGGCCGAAGTAGTACATGCCATCGTGGTGGTCGCCGGCGCGCTGGGCGAAATTGGTGTCGTTGCCCTGGTTGCCATAGGCCGGGACACCCGGAGCGATCGGGTCGCCGAGCGCATAGAGAACGCTGATGGAATAGCCTTCGGGCACGGTCACAACGTCGTTCAGAAGCTTGGGCAGGGCCGTGAAGCCCAGCGTCGCCGGGTTGACCGTGACGGTCGTGTTCGCCGAGGCGACCGTGTTGTTCGTGCCCGGAGCGTTGAACGCGAACACCAGCTGGGTCGGTGCTGACACCGCCGGGGCAATGAAGCTGGCCGTGTTCGAGTTGGCGTTGGACAGGGCGACCGTTGGGCCCGAGACTTGGGTCCAGAGCACGCCGGTGGAGTTGGTCGCTGTGCCGGCCAGGGTCACGTTCTTGCCCGAGCTCGTCACCGCCGCCGCACCAGCAGAGACCGTTGCATTGGACTGGGTCTGACCGGCGTCGTCACCGTCGCAGGCCGAAAGGCCGAACAGGCCGGCCACAGCCACCATTCCGCCCAGCACCTGGCGGCGCGAGTTGCGGGCCAAGATGATGTCGTCGATGTGTGGATTGGACGAGAAGTTGACGCAGATGTCACCGTCGTCGTGGGTTCCGGCGCGCTTCAGTTCGGACATGATGGTCTCCCCCAGGATCTAGGAGGACACTGGTATCGCGACTTCTTGTGGGAGCCGTGTCAGGCGTTTTACTGTTTGATGCTGGATCAGCCACGGTTCAAACACAGATAATCCGCAAAGAGATCGTATCCGAACTTAGTCAAGGCAGACACGAACACACGCTCTGGCCAGTATCTCTGCCGAATCGATAAGCGGAACAGACACATCGGCAGCGTCCAGAAGCAGTGGAACTTCCGTACACCCCGCGATCACCGCATCCGCTCCAACGGCGTTCAACGCGTCGGCAAGGCGTCGCATCCCCGCGCGCTGCACCGGGCCGGCATCGCCGCGCTTCACCGCATAGACGCAGGCCATGAAGGCATCCCGGTCCTCACCCTTCAGCAGCACAGGCTTGACCCCTTCCGCCTCCAGTGCGGCGCGATAGAGGGCCTCTCCGCCCGGCGTCGCGAGCACCCCGATGGCGCGGGTATCATGGCCCTTCGCAGCCGCCACCGTCTCGGCGATCATGTCGATAAAAGGCAGGCCAGAGGCTTCGATCCCGGCCTTTTGGGCATGGGCGGTGTTGCACGGCATGGCCAGGATCTCGGCCCCTGCGGCCTTCAACCTGATCGCCATCTCTGCGAGTTCCGCCTCCGCCTCGCCCGGGCGGGTGTTCCGGTCCGGCACCTGGGGATTGAGATCCATCACGATCCGGATGTGATCCGCGTCGCCCTCAGCCGGCGTCAGGGCCTGGACCCGCGCCAGAAAGGCCACGGTCGCCGCCGGCCCCATGCCGCCCAGCACGCCGAGCACCTTGCTCATAGGAACATCGGCTCCAGTTCCCCCTGATAGCCGAAGATGCCCTGGGCCCCGCCCGTGTGCAGGAAGACCACCCGTTCGCCCTCGAACCGGCCGGCCTTGGCCAGCGCGATCAGGCCCTTCATCGCCTTGGCGGAGTAGACGGGGTCCAGCAGGATACCGTCCGTGCGCGCCGCCAGCATGAGAGCGTCGGCCACGCCCTGATCGATCAGGCCATAGCCCGCGCCGACGTAATCGCAGTCGGCCACGACCATGCCCGGCGTCACACAGCCCGGCCGACCCAGCAGGGCCGCCGTTTCTTCGGCCAGCTTGAGCACATTGGCCTCCTGCTTCGCCTTCGGCGCCCGCACGCCGATACCGAGAACGGGGATGTCGGTGCCCATGACCGCCAGGCCAGCCACCAGACCGGCGTGGGTGCCCGCGCTGCCGGTGGCCGTCACGATGCGGTCGATCTGCAGGTCCAGATCATCGGCCTGGATGACGATCTCGCGCGCACAGTCGACATAGCCCAGCGCGCCGACGGGATTGGAGCCTCCGCCGGGGATGAGATAGGGCCTGCCGCCCCGCGCCCGCACCTCGGCGGCGGTCTTCTCCAGCTCGGCGGGCATGTCCGAGCCGCCCGGCACGGACCGCACGCCCGCCCCAAACAGCCGGTCCAGCAGCACATTGCCGTTGCGGGTATAGTCGGTCGCCTTCGAGCCCGTGCGCTCCTCCAGGATCACCTCGCAGTTCAGGCCGTGAGCGGCGGCGGCTGCTGCCGTCTGGCGGACATGGTTGGACTGGACCGCGCCCTGGGTCACCAGGGTGTCGGCGTCCTGCTCGAACGCCTCACCCAGCAGGAACTCCAGCTTACGGGTCTTGTTGCCGCCCCCCGCGAGCCCGGTGCAGTCGTCGCGCTTGATCCAGAGATCGACGCCCAGGGTCTCGGACAGTCGGGGCAGGGGCTCCAGCGGCGTCGGCAGGTGGGCGAGGCGGACACGGGGAAATCGGGCGAGATGCATGACGGGGCCTTTCGTTGGGCCGGTCCTAACACCCTCCTCCGGAACGCGCGAGCGGCCGCGCCCGGGCCTTGCGCTACGGCCAAAAGAAAACCGGCCGGGGTCGCCCCCGGCCGGTCAACTCATTCAGGCTTGCGCCAGGATCAGTAACGGAACCGCAGCGTCGCGCCGTAGGTGCGCGGGGCGCCGAGGAAGGCGTTGATCGTCTGGGTGTCGCCGGCCGGGTTGTAGAAGGTCCCGTTCGGCTGGACCGTCGACTGGAAGGCACCGCCCTGCAGGAAGGCGTTGTAGGCGACCTGGACGTACTCTTCGTCGGTCAGGTTCTGAGCCCAGGCTTCCAGCGTCCAGCGCTCGTCCTCGGTACCGATCGAGATGCGGCCGTTGAGGGTGCCGAAGCCTTCCTGCTCCTTGAAGGGCAGCAGGTCAGAGCCGGTGTTGTAGTCGGTCTGGTACTTGCCAGCCAGGCTGAAGCCGGCGCGCAGACCGTTGCCGATCGACCGTTCGAAGTTGATCGACCCGACGTACGACCATTCCGGCGCGAAGGACGGAGCCGCACCCGGCAGCAGCGACAGCTGGCCGAAGTTGCCCGGGATGGCCAGGTCGGCTGCGGTGAAGCGGCCGAACTGCGCGTCGGTGTAGGTGATGCCGCCGCCCAGGGTCAGGCCCTCGATCGGGGTGAACCACAGGAAGTCAGCGTCAACGCCGCGCGTCGTCAGCTCAGGGATCGATTCCACCACGAAGGCGGTGCCGAGGAAGGTGTTGAGCTGGAAGTCGGTGAAGGTCTGGTCGAAGTAGGTCGCGTTCAGCAGCATGGTGCGGTTGAACAGCGTCGTCTTCACGCCGAACTCGTAGCTGTCGACCTCTTCCGAGGGGAAGAACAGCGAGTTGACCGGGGTCACACCGTTCTGCACGCGGTCCTGGTTGTAGCCGAAGCTCTTGTAGCCGCGGGCGTAGGAGACATAGGCCAGAACCGACTCGTTCAGGCGATAGGACGCCTTGATGGTGCCCGAGAGGTTATCCTCGCTGACGCTCTCCGAGATGTTCCGGTTCGCATAGAAGGGGTTGGTCCAGGGCAGGCAGTGGCGGGCCAGAATGGCCGGGGCCGTCGCCGCACCGAGAACGCCGGTGATCACCGCCGCATTGCCCAGGGCCGCCGCGCAGGTCAGCTGGTTGGCCCCGATGTTGTTTTGGCGCCCGTCGAGGGTCTTCTCATCCCACGTGTAGCGCAGGCCGACCGTGATATCGAGCTGATCGGTCAGGCTGAAGGTGTTGTTGGTGAACAGGGCGACCGAGGTCGATTCCTGCTCATAGACGTCACGCATCGTCTGACCGGCCGCCAGGGTCGGGCCGCCGCCCGAGACAGCGCCGCCCGTTCCCAGGCACTGCTGCAGCCCCAGCGCCGTCTGGGCGGTGCGGGTGAAGCAGGGGATGATGCCGGGGCTGACCGGGAAGGCCGGCACGGCGGCGTTCAGCGCCGCCGAGAGCTGGAAGGACAGCAGCGGCGCATAGTCGGCGCCGAGGAAGAAGGTGTCGAAGCGGTCGACCTGCTCCTGGGTGGCGAACACGCCGACCAGCCAGTCGAGGCGGTCGGTCGCGCCGGCCAGGCGCAGTTCCTGGGTGATGCTGGAGATGTCGGCCCCGAAGTTGCCGTCGTTCAGACGATAGGCGACGTCCGCACCCGAGAAGTCGGCGTCCTGGCCGTTACGGGTGCCCCATTCACGCCACGAGGTGACCGACGTCAGGGTCGAGCCGCCGAACGCGGTCAGGTCGAAGTTCGCCTCCAGCGAGACGCCCTTGTCCTCGATCTGCTGAGCGGTCGAGCGGTTCGCGAAGGCCGTGCGGTCGAACGGCAGGCGTCCGAAGCCGGCGGCCGGCGGCGTCTGGCCGGTGCCGTTGGCCAGACCATCGACGAACGGGTTCGTCGCACCGACCCGGACGTTGACGCCCAGGCAGCAGAGCTCGTCACGGCTGGAGTAGTCTGCGATCAGGCGGAACGAGGCGGTGTCGCTGGGCAGCCACAGCAGCTGACCACGGACGGTGTAGTAGTCCTGCGTACCGTCGGTGGTCTCGGTGCGAGGGCCGTCACCCAGGTCCACGTCGTAGAAGCCGTCACGCACGCCGCGCGCCGCGAACAGGCGCATCGCCAGGGTGTCGGTGATCGGGCCGGTCACCGAGCCCGAGGCGCGCATGTGGCCGTAGTTGCCGACGGTCAGCTCGGCGTTGTAGCCGGGGGTGAACGAAGGGGCCTCGGTGATGATGTTGATGACGCCAGCCGAGGTGTTCTTGCCGAACAGCGTGCCTTGCGGGCCCTTCAGGACCTCAATGCGCTCCAGTTCGCCCAGGTCGCCGAAGCCGACGCCGTTGCGCGAGCGGTAGACGCCGTCGATCACGATGCCGACCGAGCTTTCCAGACCGGCGTTGTCGCCGACGGTGCCGACGCCGCGGATACGGGCCGTGGTCGAGGCTTCCGTCGACGTCGAGGTGACGGTCAGGCCTGGGGTCAGGATCTGCAGGTCCTTGATGTCGCGGACGCCCGCGTCTTCCAGAACTTCAGCCGACAGGCTGGTGACCACGATCGGCACGTCCTGCAGGCTCTGTTCCCGCTTCTGGGCGGTGACGATGATGTCGTCGACGGTGGCCGCTTCCTGGCCATCCTGGGCCTGGGCGGCGCCGGCGAAGCCAAAGGCGACGGCGGCGACCGCACCGGCGGATGCGGTGGTGCGGAGAAGTTTGACAAGACGCATGGACGGCTCCCGGCTCATTGCCGGACCAACCCTTCCGGGGCGGGTCGCGGCGTTTCCTGATTCCCAGACCCGCGCCCTTCTTTCGGAGCGTCGGATTCTCGTAGGATTTGCCTAGTCCAAGCCGGACGCAGCGACAAGCAGCCGACCGCGTTCACGCCCTGTTTCGACCGCGCCCCGGCCCCTTGTGTGACGCAAAAGCGACAGACACTGATGACCTTACGTCAATATTCGCGTCTTTGGGTCACCAATCGTCGGACGGCGCCCCGGGCTGTCGGCGTTTGCGCGAGGCCATCGCCAGAACGACCGCCCCCAGGGTCCCCGACAATACGGACCCGAGGATCACGCCCAGCTTGACCTCGATCTGCTGCGGCGAATCGATCGCGCCGGGAAAGGCGAGGGCCCCGATAAACAGGCTCATCGTGAAACCGACGCCGCAGAGCAGACTGACGCCATAGACCTGCAACCAGGTGGCCTGATCGGGCCTCGACCCGAGCCTGAGCGCCGAGACCAGCCAGGCGGCCCCGAAGACACCGATCTGCTTGCCGACAAACAGGCCGGCCGCGATCCCCAGCACCGCCACGCACCCCCGTAGTTTGGCTCGGGCCTGACAGGTTAAACGCGTCAAGTCGAAAGCCCCCCTACCCTGCCCTGAAATCAGGCAACGGCTGCTGCCCAAGCGGTCGCTACTTCGGCGTGGAAGCGGCGAAGTGTGGGTCTGCTGATCAAATGGCGTTGGACGTTGAAGGTGTTGTTAATCGCCGCGTGGATGGTGAGGAAACTTTGGGCTGAGGCTTGGGATTTGAACCGCTGCTGCTGGCGTTCTCGTCGTCGGATCGGAAGGAATGAGTTCTCTGCTAGATTGTTCTCCCGAAGCCGTCCGGGTCAGGTCAGAATGCCTGAACACCGCCTGGTTCGTGTCCCTCGACGACGCCGGGCGAAAATGCAAGAATTGGCTTAGAGACTACAACGAAGAACGACCCCACAGCTCGATCGGCGACAAGTGCCCGATCGAGCTCATGAACCGCACCGGGCCACATGGCCCGCCCGGTGCCTAACCACCGAGAAGTTCCAGCTCAGCCCGGTCCAACATCGGGGTCAAGGTCACTTGAGACGCCGTCGATTCTCGCCAGACCCGATTCCGATGGCCAGCGTTCCGGCCATTGACTATGTTTACGTATGCGCTTGAGGGTTCCGGTTGGGGGTGGGGCATGACATTCGGTCTCTTTGAACTTGCGGCCATCATTCTGACGATCACGGCGGCGGCCTGTTGGCTGAACGCCAAGACTTTCCGGCTGCCTGTCGCGGTCGGCCTGCTCGTCGTGGGCCTCGCCTTTTCGGCGGTGGTATGGCTCGCTGACGCTGTAGCGCCCCAGCTGGGCGCAGGCGCATTTTACCGGCTGCTGCACGGCCAGATCGACTACCCCAAGCTCGTGCTCGACTTCCTGCTTTGCTACCTGCTCTTCGCGGGTGCCATGAATGTCAATCTCGGCGCGCTGGCGCAGCGGGCCTGGGCGGCGGGCGTGCTGGCCACGGTTGGAACCGTGATCACCGCCGTGCTCGCAGCGGGCGCCTTCCTGGGCCTCTGCCGGCTGATCGGCGTCGAAATGCCATTGAGCTGGGCGCTGGTCTTCGGCGCGCTGATCAGCCCAACCGACCCCATCGCGGTGCTGGCCATGACCCGGCGGACCGATCTCGAGCCGCGGCTCCAGGCCCAGCTGGAGGGCGAGGCCCTGTTCAACGATGGCGTCGCGGTGGTCCTGTTCAAGGCGCTCCTGGCCTACGCCGTTGGTCAGTCGGCCGGCGGCGCGGCTCCCGACATCGCGGCCCTCGCGGAGCATGCGGCGATAGAAGCCTTCGGCGGCATTGCGCTGGGACTGATCGTGGCCTTGCTTGCGACGCTCCTGCTCTACGCCGTGAACGACTGGATCACCGAGCTTCTGGTCACGCTGGCGACGGCCATGGCGGTCTATGCCGTCGCGCTTCACTTCGGGCTGTCCGGCCCGCTGGGGGTCGTCGCGGCCGGGCTCCTGATGAGCTCGGGCTGGGCGCGCCGGGCGCTCAGCGAGGCGGCCAACCATTATGCCAAGCCGTTCTGGCATACGGTCGACGAAGGCATGAACGCGGTCCTGTTCTTTCTGGTCGGGGTCAAGGCGATCGAGCTGCGCCTCGACTGGCAGGCGCTGGTCCTCATCGCCGCTGGTCCGGTGATCATCCTGGCCGCCCGCTGGATCGCCGTCGCCCTGCCGGGCGCGGCCCTTCCATTGGTGGGCCGGAAGGCTTCGCTGAAGCTCTACAACGTGCTGACCTGGGCCGGCGTCCGAGGCGGCCTGTCGATCGCCATGGTGCTGTCGCTGCCCGACATTCCCGCTCGCGACGCGATCTTCGCGGCGGCGATGGGCGTGGTGATCTTCTCGCTCGTCGTCCAGAGCATGACCATGGAAGGCCTTGCCCTGAAGACAGGCTACGGCAGTCCGCGGACGGACCCCGAGCCGGCGCACTGACGCAATCGGGCTTGTTCCGACCGGTACCGCCCGTCATCGGAAGAGGATGCCCGTCTGCGCGCTCGCTGTCGCCCCGACCCGTCGTTCATGAGGCTCGGCCCTGACCGTGATTGGCTTGACCCCGCCATCAGGATGATCGAGTCCGGTGTATGAGGGCTTTCCAGGGCTCTGTCAGCCCAAACTGATTGCTGGCGCTGACCAGGGTGCCTAGCGTTGCGCCCATGGCCAAATCCATGAACCCGTTCCGCTATTTCGACAGCTCGCCTGAGGTCATCCGCCTCGTGGTGACGATGTACGTGAAGTACCCGCTGTCCCTGCGGAACGTGGAGGACCTCCTGGCCGAGCGCGGCATCGACATCTGCCACGAGACCGTGCGGCTTCGGTGGAACCGGTTCGGTCCGATGTTTGCCGCCGAGATCCGCAGGACGCAGGTCCAGAAGATGCGCGCCTTCACTCACTGGCGATGGCATCTCGACGAGGTCTACGTGAAGATCAACGGCCAGATTCACTACCTCTGGCGCGCGGTGGACCTCGAGGGCGAGGTGCTGGAATCCTTTGCCAGCAAGACCAGGGACAAACCAGCCGCTCTGAAGTTCATGAAGCAGCTGATGAAACGACACGGCCGGGTGAGGGCGATCACCACGGACGGCCTGCGCTCCTACAAGGCTGCGATCAAGGAGCTCGGCAACGCCGACAAGCAGGAGGTTGGCAGGTGGGCCAACAACAGGGTGGATAACTCACACCTGCCCTTCCAGCGACGAGAGCGGGCGATGCTGAGGTTCCAGAAAATGAAGACGGTGCAGAAGTTCAGCTCCGTCCACGCCGCCTTCCACAACCACTTCAACCAGGACCGCCACCTCATCAGCACAGAGCAATACAAGGCCCGACGCTCAGCCGCCCTGGCTGAGTGGAATACGCTCGCCGGGTAGGCTCTGCACCCCCTGCCCCATCTGCGCTCAGTGGAGACAAGTTGTCGTTGGACTGACAGCACCCCTCGACCTGATCTCTTCGGTTACTATAGCGGCGCAGGTCCCGGCTTCAACGCCAACCGGCGGATCCCGGTTGCGCCGCGCTGCGCCAGGCGGCATCAGCGCCCCATGCCGGTCAGCCCCCTATATCGCCCTGAACCCCGCTTCTTCGACCTTGGGCCGGAGTATGGCGACGCTGTGCGCCCGGCAGACTTTCCCGGGACCCTCCTGAGGGTCCGCAACGATCGGGCGGCGGCCTCGGTCGGGCTGGCCGATCTCACCGACGCCGAATGGATTGCCCATTTCGGCCGCTTCGCCGCCCTGCCGGGCCAGCCGGGACCGATGGCCATGCGCTATCACGGCCATCAGTTCCGCAACTACAATCCCGATCTGGGCGACGGCCGGGGCTTCCTCGCGGCACAGATGCGGGACGGGGACGGCCGGCTGCTCGATCTGGGGACCAAGGGGTCCGGCACCACGCCCTGGTCCCGCGCCGGCGACGGTCGCCTGACCCTCAAGGGGGGCGTGCGCGAGGTCCTGGCCGCATCGCTGCTGGAGGCGCGCGGTGTACCCACCAGCCGCGCCTTCTCCCTGATCGAGACTGGCGAGGCGCTTGAACGCGGCGATGAGCCCAGCCCCACCCGATCGGCGGTTCTTGTGCGGCTCCAGCACAGCCACGTCCGTTTCGGCACCTTCCAGCGCGCCGCCTTCTTCGGCCGCGCCGACCAGATCGAGACGCTCGTCGAGCACGTCCGCAGTCTCTACCATCCGGTCGTGCCCGCCGGAGATGCTCCCGGCCTGCTGACCTCCATCGTCGCGGCATCCGCCCGACTGACCGCTCGGTGGATCGCGGCGGGCTTCGTCCATGGGGTACTGAACACCGACAATCTGAATGTCACCGGCGAGAGCTTCGACTACGGCCCCTGGCGCTTCCTGCCCCACTACGATCCCGGCTTCACCGCCGCCTATTTCGACCACTCGGGCCTCTACGCCTTCGCCCGCCAGCCCGAGGCGGTGTTCTGGAACCTGACCCAGCTGGCCGGCTGCCTGAAGCTGGTCGCAGACACGGAGCCCCTGACGGACGCTCTGAACGGCTTCGGTCCGGCCTATATCCGCGAACTGCGCGCCGCCTTCCTCGAACGACTGGGCGTAAAAAGTCTCGGCGAGGCCGCCGACCAGCGCCTGCTGGACACGACCCTGGCCCTGTTGCGCGAAGGCGGCGACGCGATCCGCTGGGAGCCGCTGTTCCATGACTGGTTCGCGGGCTTCTCCTCCTCGGCCCGCGCCCTCGCCGGTCCGCGCGCGAAGGCCTGGCAGGGCGAGGCTTTCGACGCCTTCCGCTTTGCCCTGTTCGAGCATGAGCCCGACCGGCCCGAACGTCTGGAACACCCCGCCTTTGCCGCTCCGCCCGAGGACCTGCTCATCGACGAGGTCGAGGCGATCTGGGCCGCGATCGACCAGAGCGACGACTGGGGGCCGTTGGAGGCCAAACTGGCGCGGATCGAGGCGGTGCGCCAGGCTCACGCGGCCTGAAGCCGCTCGGCCAGAGCGCGGCGCGCGGCGTCTGGGGCGGTCTTGTCCCCCATCAGCCAGTGCTGGACGTGCTGTTCCAGATAGAGGCCGAAGATCGCCTGCGCGACGGCCTCCGGGTCGGCGACGCCGGCGCGTTCTGCGGCGCGACGCACGGTCTTCCGCCATCGCCCCCAGCCTTCGGCCAGCCGATCCCGCACCGCCCCCGGCTCGGCGTCGGCGTCCATCACGGCCGCCAGCATGGGACAGCCGCCGGGATGCCCTTCGGCGCAGGACCAGGCGACCCAGCCGTCCAGAAGCGCCCGCAGTTGCTCCGGCCCGTCCGGCCGCGCCAGCGCCGGCGCAGCCACCTCCCGCTCGAAGGCCGAGAACACCCGGTCGATAAGCGCCAGCTGCAACGCCTCCTTGGATCCGAAGTGAGCGTAGAGGCCGCTCTTGGACATGCCCAGCTCGGCCGCCAGATCGCCGATCGTCAGACCGTTCAGCCCCCTCAGGCTGGCCAGGGGCACCGCCCGGTCCAGGATCGCCATTCGCGTCGTTTCACCCTTCGCCATGCGCCGCATTTGAAAGATCGCGTCTTGCCCGTCAAAAAAGCACGATCGTTCGTTTTTGGAGATGGCGAGATGGCACTCGGAGACTGGGACTGGGTCGAGGCGGGTGGTGGCCGGCTGGCTCGACGCGACGAGCTGATGCTGAAAGCCCAGGCGGTGCAGGCGCTCGCCATGGCCAAGCTCTCGCCCCGACGCGCCGACAGCCTCGCCCGCATCGACCTTGAGACGATCCTGCCGCCCGACGGTGCCGTGGCCCGCGCCGCCGAGGCCCTGGCCGCAGAGGTCAGCGAGCCCTGGCTCTTCAACCACTCCGCCCGCGCCTACCTCTGGGCCCGACTGCTGCTTCCGGATCTCAGGTTCGACGACGAGGCCGTCTACGTCGCCCTGATGCTGCACGATCTCGGCCTGACCCAGGCTTTCATGGATCGCTCTGGCGAGGAGGTCTGCTTCACCCGCCCCGCCGCGCGCGAGGCTCACCGCCTGACCCGATCCATGGGGTGGGAGGAACGCCGCGCCCGCCTCGTCGCCGACGCCATCGCTCTTCACCTGAACGTCGTGGTCGGCTCTGATCAGGGTGCCGAGGCGATGATGGTGCGAACCGGCTCGGGGGCCGATGTCGCCGGGCTGGGTTTGAAGGCCGTGGCGCGTCCCCTGCGCGACGCCGTCTGTGGGCGGCACCCCCGGCTGGAGCTCAAGACCCGCATGGTCGAAGCGCTCGACGCAGAGGCCGCACGCACGCCCTGCTGCCGGATCGGCTTCATGTACCGGTCACTCGGGTTCCGCGACCGCGTGCTGGGCGCGCCTTTCGACACCTGATCTGTCGATTTCACCGGACGTCGCGCGTCTCTCCACCGACGCTCCACACATCCGGATGACGAAATCGTATGCATACCGCCACGCTTCAGCCCCGTAGCTGCCCCAGAAGACCGATCACGGCCGGACACGGCCCTGAAACGCAACGTCATCGCCTGATGTCATCAATTGATGTCTACGACTGATGACATTGCGCCAAAGCTCTGCCATACCCCTTGAAACGACAGTCGCTCGATCTGATCTAGCGACTGTTGCAAAAACAAAGGCCCTCCCCGGCCGCACTCACGATCGTGTCATGCCGACCACCCTGTCGCCCCAGTCTTCATCCACCCGGCCTCGTCCGACCCTAAGCCCTGCCCAGCTGCGGCTGCGCGCGGAGTACCGCAATCTCGCGCTCTGGACCCTTCAGGGCTGGGTCGCGATGTTTTTCCTCGCCGCCGGCTACGCCAAGATCAGCGAGCCCATGGACAATCTGGTCGCCCTCATGACCTGGCCCGCCTACGTCAGCGAGAGCCTGGTGCGCGGTCTCGGCCTCGTCGAGATCGTTCTGGCGCTCGGGATGATCGCGCCACTGGCCTCCTGGTCGCTGGGGCGGGGCCCTCTGCTAGTCGCGGCCGCTGGACTGGTCGGACTGGAGACCGTCATGCTGGCCGTCCACGCCTTTCAGCTGGATGTTGGTCTCGCCCTGACCAACCTTGCGCTGCTGGCGATAACCATTCCCGTCCTGCTCGGCCGTCGCGTCGCGCGTTGAGGCGGAACGGCCACGCTTCGGCCACAAGTCTGGTCAAGTTTCCTTTACACACCAGATGGGGAGCGCCACCATGAACAAGTCCATCCTTCTGGGGGCCATGGCGCTCCTGATGACCGCCACCCCCGCCCCGGCTCAGGAGGCCCAGGAGCCGCAGGCCGACCGCGTCGACGACATCATCGTCATCGCGCGCCAGGCCCAGGTGCCGATCTGGGAGGTCAGCCGGGGCGACCGCTCCCTGATCCTGGTGGGAAGCATCCGGGGTCTGCCGCGCGATTTCGAATGGAGCCCGGCGGGTCTGGAGGCCGCGACCGCCCGCGCGGACCGCATTCTCTACCCGCCCGAGAGCCGGGTCTCACCGGTCGATATCATCCGACTGGTCTGGCGCGGACGCAACGTCGCCCAACTGCCCGAAGGCAAGACCAGCGCCGACTATCTGGACCCCGACGTCCAGGCCCGGCTCGAAGCGGTCATGGCCGATGAGCGCGACGAAGACTGGCGCACACAGGGTTTCTTCCTGTTGGGCTTCGAGCTCATGAACGACAAGGCGGGGTTCCGCCGGGGCGGGCGTGATGCCGAAGACGCCGTGCGGGCCGCTGCGCGTCGGGCGCGTGTGCCGGGCGAGGCCGTCGGCTTCGTCCGCGGCGACGAGATCGTCGACAACCTCCTGGCCCAGCCACCCGAAACCTATGCGCCCTGTGTCGTCGCCGGCGTCGGCGCGGCCGAGGCCGGGCCAGAGGGCTTCGTCTTCCGCGCGGAGGACTGGCGTGCGCGGCGCGTGCCCGCCGTGATCGAAAACCCCCTCGACATCGCGCTCGGCCAGTGCTGGCCCTGGGGCGATCCCGCGATCGGACCCCAGCTGCGCGGCCAATGGCTGACCGCCCTGTCCGACGCCGTCGAGCAGCCCGGCGTCACCCTCGCCGTCGCGCCGCTCCGCCTGCTGGCTGAGCCGGGCGGCGTGCTGGACGGGCTGGAGGCCGATGGCTTCGACATCGTCGGCCCGGAGTGGCGGGGAGAAGACTAGGGAGTAGGGAATAGGGAATAGGGAGTAGGGCGTTCGGCGAGTCCGCAGTCGACGTCTCGCCTCGCCGGCAGACACCGATCGCCTCTCCAATCCCTAATCCCTAATCCCTACCCCCTAATCCCTACCCACTAAACGGCGGTCCCCCCGACCGTCAGGCCGCCCATCTTCAGCGACGGCTGGCCGATGCCGACCGGCACCCCTTGCCCGGCCTTGCCGCAAACGCCGACGCCCGGGTCGAACTCGAAGTCGTTTCCGACCATCTCGATCTTGGTCAGGGCCGTGGCACCGTCGCCGATCAGGGTCGCGCCGCGCACCGGCGCGGTGACCTTGCCGTCCTCGATCAGATAGGCCTCTGTGCACTGGAAGACGAACTTGCCGTTGGCGATGTCCACCTGGCCGCCGCCGAAGTTCGCCGCATAGAGCCCCCGCTTCGTCGAGGCGATCATGTCGGCGCGCGACGCGTCGCCGTTCTCCATGAAGGTGTTGGTCATGCGCGGCATCGGCATATGGGCGAACGACTGACGCCGTCCGTTGCCGGTGGCGGCGACCCCCATCTGACGCGCGCTCAGCCGGTCATGCATCAGACCGACCATGATTCCGTCCTCGATCAGGACGGTTCGGTTTGTCGGCGTACCCTCGTCGTCGACCGTCAGGGAGCCCCGGCGTCCGGCGATCGAGCCATCGTCCACGACAGTCACGCCCGGCGCGGCCACCCGCTTGCCCATCATGCCGGTGAAGACCGACGAGCCTTTCCTGTGAAAGTCGCCTTCGAAGCCATGGCCGATGGCCTCGTGCAGTAGGACCCCCGGCCAGCCGGCGGCCAGAACCACGTCCATTTCACCTGCCGGGCAGTCCACGGCATCCAGATTGACCACCGCCTGGCGGATCGCCTCATCGACCTGCGCCTGCCAGCGCGCGGGCTGGATCCAGGTCTCGAAGCCCGCTCGGCCACCCGCGCCCGTCGAGGCGCTCTCGCGCCGGCCGTCCTTCTCGACGGTGACGGAGATGTTCAGCCGCACCAGCGGCCGCACGTCGCGCACGGTCAGGGCGTCGGCCCGCAGGATCTCGACCGCGCGGCGCTCCCCCACCAGGGTCGCCGAGACCTGAACCACGCGGGGGTCGCGGGCGCGCGTCCAGGCGTCGATCTCCTGCAGCAGGGCGATCTTGTCCGAGAACGCCGGCGAGGCCAGCGGATCGACGGGTTCATAAAGCCGCTGGTTCGTCGCGCGCGGCCCCTCGGTGCTGACGCCCGCATGGCCTGTCTTGGCGAGGGCGGCGGCATCCGCGGCGCGGCGCAGCGCGGCGGCCGTGATCTCATTGGCGTGGGCGTATCCCGCCGTCTCGCCCGCCACGACCCGCAAGCCGAACCCCTCGGTCGCGTCATAGGCCGCGGACTTCAGCCGCCCATCGTCGAAGACCAGCGATTCCAGCTCAGACCGTTCCAGAAACAGCTCGCCGTCATCGGCACCGTTCAAGGTGCCCTGAAGGATCGACAGGGCCTCATCGGGATCGACCCCCGAGGTTTCGAGAAGCGGCGGCGGCGGAACATGAACGGTCATGGCACCAAGATAGGCAGACACAGCCGCAACGTCACCTGCCCCCGGTCACGGTCCACGCCCCGCGATGAAGCCGATCAACGGACACCCTGTCCCTCTCCCTCCCCTTCATGGGGAGGGTGATCGCGAAGCGATCGGGTGGGGCGGCCTTCGCTGCCCTCAACGTTCGTCATTCCTTGCTCCGAGAGCGGGGCAAACCCCAACCTTTCTCCCTCCCCTTCATGGGGAGGGAAGACCGCGAAGCGGTCAGGGTGGGGTGCGAAAGGGACATCGCACTCCGAACGTACGGACCCCACCCGGTCGTCGCTGCGCTCCGACCACCCTCCCCATGAAGGGGAGGGAGAAATGCGAGCCATTCTTCCCAGTCATCCAAACTCGCCCGGATTTCGCGAACGAATTCAGCGCCAGCGTCGATTGAGACGCCGTGAGCTCGCCCGCATTGAAGATGGCCGTAGACTTTCTCCCGGTTCCGTCGCGAGGGAAGGGCGCAAGGCCTTGCGAGCTTGCTGCGGCGGAAGCGGTTGGAGCGGGAGCTCCGGATCCGTTTGCCAGGGGCCTTTGCCTCGGGAGCCACAGACCAGCCGCGCGGAGCAGTCGTCTCTCGCCGAAACACAAACCCACACGGTCTCCGGGCGAAGGCCCGGCTGCTCCGCCCGCCCTTCCTACCCCGTTCACAGCGGAAGAGCGATGACGCGTGCCTGCGTGGATGACACCTTCGGACCCCTCGGGCACATAACCCCCATGGTGCCTGATTCCTCCCTTCTGACCGCCGCGCGCGACACGCTGGAACGGGTCTGGGGTCATGCCGACTTCCGGGGCCTTCAGGCGTCGGTGGTGGCCGAGGTTCTGGCCGGACGCGACGTGCTCGCCGTCCTGCCGACCGGGGGCGGCAAGAGCGTCTGCTATCAGGTGCCGGCCCTGATCCGGCCCGGTCTCGGCCTCGTCATCTCGCCCCTGATCGCGCTCATGACCGACCAGGTCGAGGCGCTCCGCCAGCAGGGCGTCCGGGCTGCGCGTCTGGATTCCGGCCTGTCGCTGGACGAACGCACATCGGTGTTGCGCGCCGCCCGCTCGGGCGAGCTCGATCTGCTCTATGTCTCGCCCGAAGGCCTGCAGTCGGGGGCTCTGCTGGATCGTCTGTCCGAGACGCCGCTGGCGCTGATCGCCATCGACGAGGCGCACTGCGTCAGCCAGTGGGGCCACGACTTCCGCCCCGACTACCGGACGCTGGGCCGGCTGGGCGAGATGTTCCCCGGCGTCCCCAGGATCGCCGTCACCGCCACGGCGGATGCCCGCACGCGGGACGACATCCGCGCCTCGCTGAATCTGGAAGGGGCCGCCGTCTTTGTCGACAGCTTCGCCCGGCCGAACCTGCAGCTGTCTGCCATCCGAAAAGACTCGGCCTCGCGCGCCCGGACCGACGCCCACGTGATCGAACTGGTCCGCGCCCGAAAGGGGCAGTCCGGCGTCGTCTATTGCGGCAGCCGCGACGGCTGCGAGCGCGTGGCCGATGCGCTCAAGGCCGCCGGAACCAACGCCATCGCCTATCACGCCGGCATGGCCGGGCCAGAGCGCGACCGGCGGCTGGAACGGTTCCTTGCCGAAGACGGGGCCGTCATGGTCGCCACGATCGCGTTCGGCATGGGCGTGGACAAGGCCGATGTCCGCTTCGTCATCCACGCCGATCCGCCGGGGTCGCTGGAGGCCTACTGGCAGGAGATCGGTCGCGCCGGCCGCGACGGCGAACCGGCCGACGGCATCACCCTGTATGGCCCGTCGGACATCGCCTGGACGCTCCGGCGGCTCGAGACGCGGCCCATGGCCGAGGAGGTCAAGGCGGTACAGACGCGAAAGGCCCGCCAGCTGTTCGCGATGCTGGACGGCGCCACCTGCCGCCCCCAGACCGTGCGCCGCTATTTCGGAGAGGCCGACGCCGGTGTCTGCGGGGTCTGCGACATCTGCCAGGACCCGCCGGCCCTCTATGACGCCACCGTCCCGGCCCAGAAGGCGCTGGCGGCGGTTCAACGGCTGGGCGGCCGCTTCGGCCGGGGGCGGATCGTCGATCACCTGACCGGCAAGACGAAGGACGTCCAGCCGTGGGAAAGCGATCTCTCGACCTGGGGCATCGGCAAGGATATCGCGCCCACCGGCTGGCGCGATATCCTGGATCACCTGATGTTCGAAGGCCTGCTGGTCGAGGACCCGAACGAGGGCAAGCCGCTGGTCATGCTGGGCGACCCGGACCGGGTCCGCGCGGTCTATCGCGGCGAGACGAGGGTAGAGGTGCGCCGCACCCCTGCCGGCTTCGGGGCCTCAGGTCGCTCAGCAACTCCCCGAAACCACACACGCAATGACCGGAACGCTGCCGTGGAGGCGCTCGACGCAGACATCCGGGGTCGCTTCGAGGCTCTGCGGGCCTGGCGTCGCGACCGGGCCTCGGAACAGCACGTCCCGCCCTACGTCATCTTTCAGGACAAGACCCTGCTGGAGATCGCCACGCGCGAACCCGGCACGCTTGACGCGCTTGCCGCCATTCCTGGCGTCGGCCAGTCCAAGATCGACCGCTACGGCGCGGGCGTGCTCAAGGTGCTCGGGGAACTGGCCTGAGCGTCAGGCGGGAACGGTCTGGCGGAAGCTTTCGCGTGTCTCCAGCGCCGCCTGAAGCGCGACCAGCCCCGGACGCCCGGTCTTCCAGTCGTAGTCGGGGTGGCGGAAATCCAGCCACGTCACGGCGCAGCCCGCCGTGATGACCCCCATGTCCAGCGGATCGGCGGCGATGTCGGCGGCCTCGAGAGCATCCAGAGCGCGCCCCATGTTCTCGATCCACCGCGCCATCCACGACGGCGACCGCTCGCTCTCGGGCCGACGTTTCTCCAGCACCAGCTTGACGCCCATCTCGAGCACGGCCGACGCCAGCCCTTCCACGCGCTTGACCCGCCACCGCTCCGGTCCATCGACCGGCAACAACACCGGACCCGACCCGTGCCGGTCCAGCCATTCGCAGATCACCGGACTGTCCAGGATCGCCTCGCCGTCGTCGGTGAGCAGCGCGGGCACCTGTGCGATCGGATTGACCGCCAGCAACGCGTCGGGGCTCTCGTACGGGTTGACCAGAAGCTCCTTGACCCGGTGGAGCAGTCCCTTCTCGCGGACCACGATCCGGCACTTGCGCGCGAACGGTGAGGGCGGGGCTATGAACAGCTTCATGACATCAGCGCCTTTCGATTTGTACGCCCGCCGGTGCCGACAGGGCCGCCAGCCGGGCTTGCGCTTCCGGATCGCCCAACGCATGGGCCCGCAGGAAATCGAGGGTCACCTCGGCGAGGAACGCCCTCTGCGCCTCGGTGCCCTCGGCGACCAGACCGTGTCCGCCGCCCTCGAAGATCACCAGCATTCGATCGCCCGGCGGTGCCGTGTCGAAGGGAATTCGATGGGCGCGCCAGTCGGGCGCATAGGTCTCGACCACATCCGCATCGCCCGTGACCATCAGCATCGGGACTGTCAGCCCGCCGTAGGTTTCTGGCTGGACCAGCCCCTGAATGGCTCCGGGCGACGACAGGGCCACAACCGCGCGGACGTCGGCATCGCTTTGCGGACCGACCGCCGTCACCGCTCCGCCGGCCATCAGCGACAGCAGGGACCCGAACGAGTGTCCGGCTGCGGCTATCGGCTTTCCGGCATGCTGAGCGCGCACATGGTCACGCACCACGGCCAGATCAGCGATGCGCGTCATGAAGGCCACGGCCCCGCCGGCGCGCCCTCCGCCCGGGTGTCTCTGGCTGTCGACATGCAACGGCGCGACCACGGTGAACCCGGCCTGTGCCCACCGGCCGATGATCTCGCGATAGGCCCGGGGGTCTCCGCCCAGGCCGTGGCTGAACACCACGACCGCCCGCTCTTCTGCGGCCGGAAAGACGAAGACCGGGATATCGCGACCGTCAGGGGCCCGCAGCGTCAGATCGCCAAGGACCGCGCTCGGCGCCGGCCCCGTCACGGTCACCGCGTCCTGGGCCGCCACGGGGACGGCCGAGGCGAGCGCGAGGCTCGCCGCAAGCAGACCGATAAGGCGCAGGTTGACGGTCACGAATCCCCTCCCTCGTACTCGCGGCACCCTAGCGTGTCGGGATCGAAAAAGGAGTGCCTACTCGGCGGCTTCCAGGGCGGCTGCCTGGGCAGCGCGGGCGGCGTTCAGCTCTTCGGCCTTCTGCTCGACCATCTCGACGATCTTGTCGACCATGCCCTCATTGGCCTGTTTGTGAGCGATCTTGCCGTTCAGATAGACCATGCCCGACCCGGCCCCGCCGCCGGTGAAGCCGATGTCGGTGTAGAGCGCCTCGCCCGGCCCGTTCACGACGCAGCCGATGATCGACAGGCTCATCGGCGTGGAGATGTGGGCCAGCTTCTCCTCGAGGATGCCGACCGTCTCGATGACGTTGAAGCCCTGACGCGCGCACGACGGGCAGGCGATGATGTTCACGCCCCGATGGCGCAGACCCAGCGACTTCAGGATGTCGAACCCGACCTTGATCTCCTCGACCGGGTCCGCCGCCAGGGACACGCGGATGGTGTCACCGATGCCGGCCCACAGCAGATTGCCCATGGCGATGGACGACTTGATCGTGCCGGTCCGCAAGGGGCCCGCCTCGGTCACGCCGACGTGCAGCGGGCAGTCGATCGCCTCGGCCAACTGGTGATAGGCCGCGACCGTCAGGAACGGGTCGGATGCCTTCACCGAGATCTTGAACTCGTGGAAGTCATGGTCCTGCAGGATGCGTGCGTGGTTCAGCGCGCTCTCGACCATGGCGTCGGGACAGGGCTCGCCGTACTTTTCCAGCAACTCCTTCTCCAGCGAGCCGGCGTTGACGCCGATCCGCATGGAGCAGCCGTGATCCTTGGCCGCCTGGATGACCTCGCGCACCCGGTCCGGGCTGCCGATGTTGCCCGGGTTGATCCGCAGGCAGGCCGCGCCGGCCTCCGCCGCCTCGATGCCGCGCCGGTAGTGGAAGTGGATGTCAGCGACCAGGGGAACTCTGGATTCCCGCGCGATGGTCCTGAATGCCGCGGTCGATTCCTCGTCGGGACAGGAGACGCGCACGATGTCAGCCCCGGCCTCTTCCAGCTGGCGGATCTGGTCGATGGTCGCCGCGGCGTCCGACGTCGGGGTATTCGTCATCGACTGGACGCTGATCGGCGCGTCGCCGCCGACCGCAACAGAGCCGACGCGGATCTGACGACACTTCCTGCGTTCGATGGTCCGCCAGGGACGGATGTGGCCGAGTTCTGTCGCGTCGTGGCTCATGACGCGGGAATATAGGTGAGCGGTCGAGACAAGGCCATGACGACCATCCTCGAGGGTTCAGCGCGGCGCGACGGCCGTTGTGAGGACAGTCTCGGCGGCGTCAGTTGTTTGCGCCACGGCCGTCTGGGTGGCCGAGGCTGCACGGGCGGCAGCCGCCTGGCGGGCCGTGACCTCGGCCTCCACCCGGGCGGCCGTCTGGCGGGCCAGGGCGGCGGCGCGAGTATTCAGCTGGGCCAGGGGCGTCACGGGCGCGGGCAGAGCCCCGCCATGCTCGCCGTTCAGGTAGACGTCGAAGGCAGCCGGCTCGGAGACGTCGATCAGGGCGCTGACGCCGATCGGCGCGCGCCATGCCTCTCCTGCCGCGAGCTGTCGGGCGAACAGAACCCGCCCGTCGCTCATGCGTACGACGAAGGCGGCGGCTTCGCGGGCCTGGATCACCACCTGCGATGCCGCGGCCTCGGCACCATAGACCGCGCCGCGCGGGTTGAAGGCAGCCTGAACCGGGGGAGCATTGGCCGCCGCCGCAGCGGCCAGGGCTTCGGTGTCCGCCGGGTCGATGCCGGTCAGCTGAGCCTCGAGGCCAGGCGTCAGGTACAGGGCCGGCGTGGTCTGGTCCGGCGGGGCCGGCAGGGGCGCGCCGACGCTGACGGGTTGCTGTCCGATGACGGCACCCAGGCTCCAGCTCTCGGGCACTTCGGCGATGTCGGAGGGTTGGGGCGCGCGCATCAGGCTGACCCGCTGCCAGACGTTCCAGCCGACGATGGACAGCACGATCAGGGCGATGGCACCAATAATGCGCGGCGAGTAACGGCGGACTTCCTCGAAGGCGATGCCGACTGGCGGCTGAAGCGGCACGGCCGCGTCGGGCGTCTCGCGCTTGTAGCGTTCGACCGCCAGCTGTTCGTCCAGGCCAAGCGCGCCGGCATAGGCCCGCACGTATCCGATGGCGAAGACGCGCGACGGCAGGGCGGAATGATCGTTCTGTTCGAGGGCGCGCAGATACCGTTCGTGAACCCGGGTATTCGCCGACATTTCGGCGAGCGAGCGGCCGGACTCTTCCCGGGTGCGCTTGAGGCCGTCGCCAAGAGTCGGGGCATCAGTGATGGAGGGCACAGAGTCCTTCCAGTCCGGATGAGCCCGAAACTCGTCGGGGACATTCCCCGTATCCAGCGCCATTACGCCCTGCCCCATACTCCGCATCGGGCTTACTCCGCCCGAAGCTGCACCCCACACGGGACCGCCTAGCACGCTGCTGTGACGGATCCCGCCCGCCGTTGCGGGGATAGAGAACTCGTCGTGTGGATAACCCATTTCGGCCGCTGGTTCAACGTCTTGTTAAGCATGTTCGCCGTCCCGAAAGGGAACGGCTCACAGACCCACGTTCAGTTTCCGGGCCAGACTCTCGATTTCATTGCGGACCGATCCGGCCGAAGAGCCGAGCAGCTTGTCCATCCCGCGACGCGCGGCCGATAGATCCGTCGAGAGGATCATGCGCTTGACCGGCCCGACCCCGCCCGCCGGAGCCGAAAGGCGCGTAAAGCCGAGACATATCAGGGCGAAGGCCTCCAGCGGCCGTCCCGCCAGCTCGCCACAGACCGACACCGGTGTACCGGTCTCGGCGCAGGCCTTCTGGATGGTCTGAAGCGCCCGCAGCGCCGGGGGCGAAAGGGGATCGTAGCGGTCCGATACCAGCGGATTGGTCCGGTCCGCCGCGTACATGTACTGAAACAGGTCATTGGACCCGACCGAGACGAAGTCCGTCAGCGGCAGAAGCGCGTCCAGATGCCACAGCAGGCTTGGGCACTCGATCATGGCGCCGACCCGAAGAAGGGCAGGAAGCGGACGTCCGCGCCGTCGCGCCCATTCGCACTCGACATCGACCAGATCCCGCGCCGCGCGGAACTCATCGACGGTGGCGATCATGGGGAACATCACCCGCAGCTCGCGCTCGGCACCCGCTGCCAGCAAGGCGCGCAACTGCAGCCTGAGCAAGCTCGGGCGATCCAGCCCTAGACGGATGGCGCGACGGCCGAGCGCCGGATTCTCTTCCCGCTCGGTCGTCTCCATGTAGGGCAGGACCTTGTCGCCGCCGATGTCGAGCGTGCGGAAGGTGACGGGCCGGTCGCCGGCGGCATCAAGGACCAGACGATAGAGTTCGGTTTGGGAGTTCAGGCGCGGCAACTCCTCCGACACCATGAACTGGAACTCGGTGCGGAACAGTCCGATGCCCTCAGCACCCGTGGCGTCCAGATTCTCCAGATCGACCGCGAGGCCGGCGTTGGTCAGGAGCGTGATCCGGGTGCCATCCAGCGTGACGGCGGGCGTGTCTCTCAGCTTGGCGAACTCGGCCTGACGCTGGCTGCGGACCGCCATGCGTGAGCGCAGCGACTCCAGCATGTCCGAACGGGGCCGCAGGTGCGCCTCGCCGGTCTCGCCGTCGACGATCACCAGATCGCCCTCGCTCAGCCGGTCGCGCACGCCCTGAAGGCGACCGACGCACGGGATCTGAAGGGCACGGGCGACAATGGCGGCGTGGCTGGCCGCCGAGCCCTCTTCCATCAGAAGGCCGCGGATTCGGTCCCGGGGATACTCCAGCAGGTCGGCCGGACCCAGATTCTTGGCGACCAGGATGGCGTCGTCGGGCAGCTCGCGCTCGCCCGGCGTCTCGCCACCCAGCACCCTCAGCAGCCGGTTGGCCAGATCCTCGAAGTCGTGCAGCCGCTCACGGATATAGGGGTCGCGGGCCTGTGCGAAGCGGGCCCGGTGCTCGTTGCGCACCCGATCCACGGCGGCCTCGGCGGTCAGGCCACCGCGCACCGCCTCCTCCAGCGAGCGGTTCCAGCCCCGGTCGTCGGCGAACATGCGGTAGGTTTCCAGCACCTCGAACGACTGGCCCGCCAGCTTGCCCTGACCGCCGTCCAGCAGGTCGTCAATGGACCGCTTGAGGGTGTTCAACCCTTCGCGGAGGCGGATTTCCTCGACCTGCTGGTTCTCGGCAAGCAGCCGCTCGGGCGGTAGCGGGGCCTCGTGCAGGACGACGTGGCCATAGGCGAGGCCTTCGGCGAACCTCTGGCCCTTGAGCCGCTCGGGCCGGTGGGGTGCCAGTTCGACGTCGCGCAGTTCGTCGGCCGCCAGAAGCTCGCCGGATGCCACCGTCTCGGCCAGCACCATGGCAATGGTCTGGATGTCCTCGACCTCGTCCTCGTCATAGCGACGCTCGGCCCGGTTCTGCACGACCAGAACGCCGATGGCCCGGCCGCCGCGCAGCAGGGGCGCGCCGAGGAACGCATGATACGGGTCCTCGCCCGTTTCCGGCCGATAGGAGAAGCTGGGGTGGCTGGGCGCGTCCGACAGGCTGATCGGCTGGGCCAGGCGCGCCACCTCGCCCACCAGGCCCTCGCCAGGCTTCAGCCGCGTGTTGTGGACTGCGTCCGGGTTCAGGCCCTGGGTGGCGAACAGTTCGAGCTCACCCGACGCCCGGCGCAGATAGATGGAGCAAACCTCTGCGACCATCGATTGGGCGATGGTCTTGACGACAACGTCGAGCCGACCCTGAGCCGGGCCGCCATCGGCCATCGCCTCGCGGATCTGGCGCAGGAGGACGCGTGGCCCCCTCGTCATCGCTCCGCCCGCTACGGCCATCCGGTCTCCCTGCTACCGCCCAAGCTTAGGGCGGCTTCAGCCGATCCTATACCGCTTCCAGCCCGTAAGCCGAATGCAGCGCGCGCACGGCCAGCTCGGCGTAGGCCGCATCGATCAGAACGCTGATCTTGATTTCCGAGGTCGAGATCGCCTGGAACTTCACGCCCTTGTCGGCCAGGGCCCGGAACATGGTCTGGGCGACGCCGGCATGGCTTCTCATACCCACGCCGACCACGGAGACCTTGGCCACGTCCTCCTCCACGCGGATCTGTTCGAAGCCGAGCGCGGTCTGGGCCTCGCGCATCAGGTCCGCGGCGCGGGCGGCGTCACGCCGGCCCGTCGTGAACGTCAGGTTCACGGCCCCTTCTGTGCGGGCCTGGCTCTGCACGATCATGTCGACGTTGACGTTCGCCTCGGCCAGTCGCGTGAAGACGTCGGCGGGCGCATCGGTACGGTCCGACAGGCCCAGAAGCGTGATGCGTGCTTCGTCGCGGCTCATGGTGACGCCGGACACAATGCGTTTTTCCACGATTTCCTCCTCGTCGCAGATCAGGGTGCCGGACTTCGGCGGAAGATTTCCATGCTCATCGGGCTCGACGAAACTGGAGAGCACGCGCACGGGCACGCGCATACCCATGGCCAGTTCGACCGAACGGGTCTGCAGCACCTTGGCACCCAGAGACGCCATCTCCAGCATTTCCTCGTAGGAGACCTTCTCCAGCCGGCGCGCCCGGTTCTCGATGCGCGGGTCGGTCGTGTAGACGCCGTCCACGTCCGTGTAGATGTCGCATGCGCAGCCCAGAGCCGCCGCCACCGCCACCGCCGAGGTGTCTGAGCCCCCCCGTCCCAGAGTGGTGATCCGGCCGTCTGGGGTCACTCCCTGGAAGCCCGGCACGACCACGATCTCACCGCCGTCGACGGCCGTGGCCAGGGCGTCGCCGGGGATGTCCTCGATCCGGGCCTTGCCGTAGGCGTCGTCGGTCACGATCGGCACCTGCCAGCCCATCATCGACCGGGCGCGAAAGCCCATGTTCCGCAGCGTGAGGGCCAGGAGCCCTGCGGTCACCTGCTCACCGGAGGCGACCACCACGTCGTATTCGTCGTCCGACAAGGCAATGCCCGGAGCCGGCGGACCCGCGCCGTCCGTCCAGGCCACCAGCTCATTGGTCTTGCCCGCCATGGCCGAGACGACAACGGCGACAGCGTGCCCCGCCCGGACCTCGGCGGCGACGATGCGGGCCGCGCGACGAATACGCTCCAGGTCGCCCATGGAGGTGCCGCCGAACTTCATGACAAGCCGGGACGGCTTAGGCCGCGTCATCGTGGCGGGGTCTCCCTGTTGCGAAAGGTCCGGAAAAGGGGTTCACCCTGTCAGCCCATGGCCGCTTCTAACGACCCCTCCGCGATGCGCAAACCCCTTGCCGCCCATGGATTCGACGCAGAGGCGCAGGGGCCGTCCATCGACCCGGCCGACGTCGCGCGCTTCTCGGCGCAGGCGGCGGAGTGGTGGGATGCCAAGGGGCCGTTCGCCCCGCTGCACAAGTTCAATCCGGCCCGGCTGGGCTTCATCCGCGATCAGGTCGCCTCGCGCTCCGGCAGGGACCCGCGCGCGATCCGGCCCTTTGAAGGGCTGACGCTGATCGACATCGGCTGCGGCGGGGGTCTGGTCGCCGAGCCGATGCGGCGGATGGGGTTCGACGTCGCCGCGATCGACGCCTCGTCCGAGAACATTGGCACCGCCCGCGCCCATGCCGCGCAGATGGGGCTGGACATCGCCTATCGCGCCGCCACGGTCGAGCAGATCGAGGCAGAAGGCGCGGGCCCGTTCGACGTCGTTCTGGTGCTCGAGATCATCGAACACGTGGCGGACCCAGAGGCCTTTATCCGCACCTGTTCCCGCCTCGTGGCCCCGGGTGGGCTGATGATCGTGGCCACCCTGAACCGCACACTGAAGTCGCTGGCGCTGGGCAAGGTGGCGGCCGAATACGTGCTGCGCTGGGTTCCGGCCGGGACCCACGACTGGAACCAGTTCCTGAAACCCGACGAGATCCGGGCGATGCTCTTGCAGGAGCCGCTCAACGTCCACGGGCCGTTCGGCGTGGCCTATGATCCCCTGAACGACCGCTGGACGCTGGGCGAGGACGCCGCCGTCAACTTCTTCATGACGGCCACGCGGGACTGAGCCTTACGAAGGTTTCATGCAGCTTGCGGACTTGTAACGGGAATCCGCCGCGTGGCCGTGGGATGGGATTGGCCTCATTGGAGGAGGACCCCATGCGAAAGATCATCACCGTCACCGCCCTCGCCGTCGCCGCGCTGGCCACGTCGGCCTGCGTCACCGTCATCGATGCCGGAGATTCCCGCGACTACGGCTGGAGCGGCGAAGGTGCCCAGCCCTTCGACGGAGCCCGTGACGAATGCCGTGATCGGGCCGGTCGCGCCGAGGGAACGACCGCCTTCGTCCAGTGCATGGCCGAGAAGGGCTGGACCCGCACCGTCGACTGATCCGCTTCGACTCCGCCCGCCGGGTCAGCCGGTGGGCACCCCCACCACCTCGTCGACCGAGCCCGTCGTGACCGGGTGATAGCCCGGACGTGCCTGGGCATAGAGGCGGGTCGCGATGGGCCGCCCCCAGTCGCCCTCGGCCCACAGGCTGGTGAACAGGGGCAGGACGAATTTGCGCCGTCCCTGCGTCGTCAGGAACCGTTCCAGCGTAGGAACGGCGGGCTGGTAGCGGTGGGCGACCGCGATCTGCAGCCAGGCGAACAGGACTTCGGCGTTGCCTTCATTTCGCAGGTTCAGCGTCGTCTCCAGATCGGCCAACTGCGGTGCCGTCAGCCAGTCGCGGGATGACGCGGCTCCGGTCGGACGCCAGGCCAGGAAGTGCTGCCGCTCCTGCGTCGACCAGCGTCGCCACGGAATGGCTGAGGCCGGACCCCGGTCCACATAGAAGGCCCGCGCGGCCTGATCGACGGCGGTGAAGGCGGGCGAGGTCGGGGCCTGGGCGTTGGACGGCAGGCCCGGCTGGTCGATCCAGGCCTCCAGCATCAGTTGCTGCTCCAGCGCGGCGTCGCCCTGGATCAGGTTGGCGCGGATGTCGGCGAGGAAGCCGTCCGTCGTCATCGGCCGGAAGGCGTTCCGCTGGAAATAGCCCGTCAGCCAGGCGTCGAACCGTTCACGCCCGACGATCCGTTCAATGGTGCGCAGGAAGGCCGCGCCCTTTTCATAGGCGATGTCCGTCAGGCCATCGTCGGGATCACGACCTGTCAGATCGAGCCGCAGCCGGGTGTCGGCGGGGGGCAGATCGGCGAGCGTCGTCTGGAGATCGTTCCAGCCCAGAACCTGCAGCATCTGGGCGCGTTCGCGGCCATAGACCGCCTCCATGATGCGGTTCTCGAAATAGACGGTGAAGCCTTCATTCAGCCAGAAGTCGGCCCAGGTGGCGTTGGTCACCAGATTGCCGGACCAGCTGTGCGCCAGCTCGTGGGCGACCAGCGAAACCAGCGAACGATCACCCGCCACGATGGTGGGGGTGGCGAAGGTCAGGCGGGGGTTCTCCATGCCGCCGAAGGGGAAGGAGGGCGGCAGGATCAGCAGGTCATAGCGACCCCAGCGATAGGGGCCGTAGAGACCCTCGGCCGCATCCACCATCTGGCGCAGTTCGGCGAACTCATTGCGCGCCGCTTCAAGGCGGCTGGGCTCGGTCCAGACACCGACATCCTCGCCCACCTCTGCGAAGGCCAGGTCGCCGACGGCGATGGCCATCAGATAGGGCGGGACCGGATTGGTCATTCGGAAGCGATAGGTCCGCATTCCCTCGCCCGCCTCTTCGCCATCGGGCGTCAGCATCTCGGCGGACATGGTGGCCTTCAGCGCCTCGGGCACGGTGATCCGGGCCGAATAGGTCTGGCGGATGCCGGGGCTGTCCTGGGTCGGGACCCAGGTGCGGGTCAGGATCGCCTGGCCCTGGCTGAACAGGAAGGGCTGGGTCCCGCCCGCCGTCTGGGCTGGGGTCAGCCACTGGAGCGCCGCCGCATCGGGACGGGTGGCATAGGTGACGACGATCTTCTGCGTCTCGTCGGTCTCGAAGGCCGGGACGGTGATGGTCAGGGCCCGACCCAGGATCGGATCGTCCTGCCCCAGCGCAAAGGCCAGCGGGCGGCCCTCTTCGTCGGCGACCGAGCGGATCTCGAGATTGCGGATGTCGAGGATCAGCTGGGTCGCCCCCGGCTCTCCTGTCACGTCCAGCGTCGCCGTGCCGGACAGGGTCTGGGACTCGAAATCGGCGGTCAGGTCGAGGTCGACGTGTTTGACCCGTGCGATCTCCGGCCGGGCGTAGGAGTGGATATCGCGCACGTAGGTCACCGGGGCGGTGGTGGAAGCCGGAAGCGGAGGCATGTCGGACCGGGGCTCTCCCAGACCGTCACACCCCGACAGGGCGGCGGCGAGGGCGAGGGCGGACGCCATCATGGCGAGACGGGCGCGGGACATGGGCGACTCCAACTGGGGCGGCGCGAAGCGAGCCCGGAAAGCATGGCCAAATCAAGGGGCGGGGCGGCGAGCGACCAAAGCGACGGGCGCGAAAAACAGACTCTGAATACTCTGAAATGTCTGCAATCCCCCGGCCGGATGTGAACGACGGAGAGACTGTACACCGCCGCTGCGTCAGAAACGGACGCAGCCTAGCCAGCGGCGGTCGCGGGGGGCGCGTTCCGGGCCACGAACAGCCGACCCTTCTCCGCCACCAGCACGAAGCCGAGCGCGATGAGGCCGCAGACCGTGATGCCGACCGCCATAGGCGCGGCCGATCCATTGAACTGCTGGCCGATGAAGAAGCCCGCGAGCGAGCCGAACACGGTGGAGATGAAGCCCTGGGCCGACGAGGCCGTGCCCGCGATATGGCCCATCGGCTCCATCGCCATGGCCCCGAAGTTTCCGGCGATGAAGCCGAAGCAGAACATGGTCAGGCCCTGAAGCACGCCGAAAGTCCAGATCGTCTCGTGCCCCGAAAGCGCGACCGCCGCATGGAGGGCACCGAACCCGATGAAGCCCAGCAGGGCCGTGTGCCCGATCAGGCGCGAACCCAGCCGTTCGACCAGCCGTGCGTTCAGGATGGAGGCCAGCGCAATGCCAGAGGCGATGGCCGCGAAGGCCCCGGCAAAGGCGTCCGAGGCCTCGAACACGTCAAAGAAGATCTGCTGCGAGGAGTTGATGAAGCCGAACAGCGCGCCGGTAATGGCCGTCATGGCGAGGGTGTAGCCAATGGACTGGCGGTTGGTGATCGCCTCGGCGAAGGCGCGCAGGATGCGTCCTGCCTCAACAGGCTGACGAAACTCCGGATGCAACGTTTCGGGGAGGCGGAGCGCGATCCAGACGATCAGGGCGAAACCGGCGACGCCCAGAAGGCCAAAGATCGCTTCCCACGGCGCGACCATCAGAACCGCCTGACCCAGGGTGGGTGCGATGATCGGCACGCCCAGGAAGACGAGGAAGCTGAGCGACATGACCCGCGCCATGGTCCGCCCGGAGTAGCGGTCGCGCACGATGGAGACGGCCAGCACCCGTGTCGCGGCCGTGCCCATGCCCTGACCGATGCGCGCCATAATCAGGGTCTCGAACGTCGGCGCCAGGATGGCGATGACGCTGAACACCACGTAGACGCCGATGCCAAGCAGGATCAGGGGCTTGCGCCCAAACCGGTCGGCCAGCGGCCCATAGACGATCTGCATCGCGCCGAAGCCCAGCAGATAGGCGGTGATGATCCACTGGCGGCTGTTCTCGTTGGCGATGCCCAGTGCCTCGCCGATCTGCGGCAGGGCCGGCAGCATGATGTCGATCGACAGGGCGTTGATGGCCATCATCGAGGCGATCAGGCAGACGAACTCTGGGAACCCCAATCCGCTTGAGTCTTGCCCTTTCGCGGGCGGAGCGACGGCGTCGGGGGAGGTCATTCCGGCCAGATGCGCGGGCGCTGCGACAGGCACAACCGCTGCGTCGTCACTTTCTGCAACGGCGTTCAAGGCTCAGGGCGTGAAGACGAGGGTGCGGGCGAACTGAAAGTCCCGCGGACCCGGCTCGACCTGTGCGCCGTTCACCAGCGTGATGGCCGCCTCACCAAAGCCCAGGCCGGGGTGGGTCTCGTCCATGACGCGGCAGCCCTCGACCCGGCCGCTGGCCTTCGCCGTGCATTCCAGGGTCACCATGACGCCCTGAAGCAGGGGGGCAGGCGCGGGAGCAGTCGCAGCGGTGGGCGCGGCCTTGAGCGCGCTCGGGCCGATCGAGGGATTGCTGATGAGGACGACGGAAAGGATCAGGGGGATCATGGCATTGGACCAGGGTTGCCCCTTTCCAATGTCTTGATGGCGCTTGCGTTCCGGTCGTCGTCGAACGGCCGTTGATGGTGCCCCGGGTCGGGCTCGAACCGACACTCCTCTCGGAACCGGATTTTGAGTCCGGCGCGTCTACCAATTCCACCACCGGGGCGCGGGACCGCTCATAGCGGGGGAGGCTGGCCTGCGTCATCAGGAAAATCAGTGGAGGCCTTGCGTTCCATCGTGGTGTAACGCATCTGGCGTCGCATGAGCGCCTCCCTGCCCGACCTCGCCGTCGTCTATGAGCATCCCGAGTGGTTCGAGCCCCTGTTCCGGGCGCTGGACCGGCATGGCGTTTCCTATGTGAAGGTCCCGCTGGCGGGTGGATCGTTCGATCCGGCCGGCTCGCCTGCGCCGGCGACGGTGGTGTTCAGCCGGGTGGCCATGAGCTCCTTCCTGCGCGAGCCGGAGCATCCGATCTTCTACGCCCAGAGCCTGTTCGAACACTGGCAAGGCCTGGGGACGCGGGTGGTCAATGCGTCCGCGCTGAACATCGACACCTCCAAGGCCCGGCAGATGAGCCTGATCGCCCGGCTGGGGCTGAAGGGCCCGGCGACGCGGGTGGCGCACCGGCAGGCGGACATTCCGGCGGCCGCGCAAGGGTTGCGGTTCCCGGTGCTGGTCAAGGCCGACATCGGCGGGGCCGGAGCCGGCATCACCCGCTATGAGACGCCGGAAAAGCTGGCGGAAGCGGCCGGCGAGAAGTGGTGCCCGGTGGGCGTCAACGGCATCTCCCTGATCCAGGAATATGCGCCGCGCCGCGACGGCAAGGTGACCCGCGTCGAGACGCTGAATGGCAAATACCTGTACGCCCTCGAAATCGAGAGCCCGGGCGACGCCTTCGACCTGTGTCCCGCCGATGCCTGTCTGGTGCGGCCCGGTGCGCCGACCCTGACCATGACCAAGGCGAATCCGTCGCCCGAGATCATCGCCGCAGTGGAACGCATCGCGGTCGAAGGCGGGCTGGAGGTCGGCGGCGTCGAATATCTGATCGACGAGCGTAACGGCGACGTCCTGTTCTACGACATCAACGGACTGTCGAACTTCGTGGCCAATCCGGTCCAGGTGCTGGGCTTCGACCCGCATGACACTCTGGTCGACTGGCTGAAGGCCATCGTGGCCGAAGAAAAGATCAAGCGCGGCGGGGAGCGGGCGGCATGAGATATGGCTACTGGGCCCCGGTCTTCGGCGGCTGGCTGAGGAACGTCGACGGCGAGCGCGAGGCGAGCTGGGAGAACCTGTCGCGGCTGGTCAGGCGCTCGGAAGCCATGGGCTATGACCTGACCCTGATCGCCGAGCTGAACCTGAACGACATCAAGGGGATCGAGGCGCCGGCACTGGATGCCTGGTCCTCGGCGGCGGCGCTGGCGGCCATCACCGAGACGATCGAGCTGATGGTGGCGGTGCGGCCGAACTTTCATCAGCCCGCCCTGTTCGCCAAGCAGGCGGCCAACATCGACCGGATCTCGAACGGACGTCTGGCTTTGAACGTCGTCTCGTCCTGGTGGGCCAAGGAGGCGGAAAGCTATGGCCTGCAGTTCGATCAGCACGACGACCGCTATGCCCGGACCAGCGAATGGCTGGAGGTGCTGAACCGTCTGTGGACGGAGAAGCGGGTCGATTTCGAAGGCCGCTACTACACGCTGAAGGACGCCATCGTGGAGCCCAAGCCGACCTCGGTCCCCGATCGGCCGCGACCGGTGATCTATGCGGGTGGCGAGTCAGAGGCGGCCAAAAACCTGATCGCGCGCTTCTGCGACGCCTATGTCATGCACGGCGACGAGCCGGAGTTCATCGCCGAGAAGGTCGCCGACATGAAGGCGCGGCGCGAAGGCTTCGGCTTGCCGCCGATGCAATACGGCATGGCCGGCTATGCCATCGTGCGCGACAGCCAGACCGAGGCCGAGCGCGAGCTGGAGCGGATCACCACCATCCCCGGCTTGGCCGACGGCACGCCCCCCGCCGGCTTCGCCAACTTCGACCAGTGGCTGTCGGGCACCGAGTTGGAGCGCGAGCTCAAGATTCGGGAATACAGCGTGTCGAACCGCGGCCTGCGCCCCGGCTTCGTCGGCACGCCTGAAACCGTCCGCGAGCGGATCGAGGCGTTCGAGACGGCCGGGCTGGATCTCCTGCTGCTCCAGATGTCGCCCCAGGAGGAGGAGATGGAGCGGTTCTCGGCGGAGGTGATTCGGCCGAACTGACTCGTCTCTACTCCGAGGAACTCTCGGAGGCCGGTGTGTCGTTGCGCGGCAGGCGGCTCGGCGGCGAGAGCGTCTCGGCCTCGCTCAGGAGATTGTAGCGCACAACGAACGACACCCGACGACCCTCCATGCCAGTCTGGGTTCCGTCGGACTGTTCGAGCCGTGCCGTCCGGTGGGTGGCGAGCGTCGCCGCCCGACCAAAGCCCCCGCCTTCGGGAAACTCGCTCTCGATGCTGCAGCCCCGGAGCGAGCCGGTCTCCGTCGAGCGGCAGGCGATCGCGGCCAGGCCGCCCTCGCTGAGGGTCTGGGACGGATAGCTGACCTGAGGCTGGCGTCGCCACCGCAGGCCCGAGAAGCTCTCGCCGTCCGCGACCTGCACAGGTTGCAACGACGGCGGGGTGCGGTCACAGGCCTGAAAGACCCGCGTCACGGCTGATGGCGATGGGGGTAGATCAACCGCGATACGCCGCACGCGCTCGCCATCACGGACGCCCAGGCTGAGGCGTCCGCCGCGGGCCAATTCCTCGGCGCGGTGAGCCGGCCAGACAGCGAAGGCGGTCTGGCCGTTGCGCAGGCCGACCCACTCCGTGCTGATCTCCGGGCCGTCGCCCATCCGGTAGGCGATAGAGCGAAGGTTCGGTCCGGCAGGAAGTCCAGACAGCACCACGCCGAACACGCCGTCCAGGCAGCGGACCGCGACGCCGAACGTCTCGAACGAAACAGCGGCGATGGTCAGGTTGCGACGGTCGTCGACGCCGAAATCCCAATCCTCCGCAGGCTCCTGCGCTGCGGCGGGGGCGACGAACGAGGCGGCGAGGACGGCGATGAGGACGCGACGCATGAGGGGCTCCGGAGCCAGCAATCCTGCGACGCTAGTCGGGCAATCGTGACAACCGCAAGCGTTACAAGTCAGACCGGTGTCACAACCTGCTCGATCGCGCCGAAGATGGAGTGGTGCTTTTCGTCCAGCATCTCGATCCGGACCGTGTCGCCGTGCTTCAGGAAGGGTGTGACGGGTGCGCCCGTCAGGATGGTCTCCACTGTCCGCACCTCGGCGATGCAGGAATAGCCCAGGCCACCCTGATCCACCGGCTTGCCGGGGCCGCCGTCGGCGTCGCGGTTGGACACCGTGCCGGAACCGATGATCGAGCCGGCACCCAGGCTACGCGTCCGAGCCAGATGGGCGATCAGGACGCCGAAGTCGAAGGTCATGTCGACGCCGGCATCGGCGCGGCCGAAGTCCTTGCCGTTCAGCTGGACCGACAGGGCACCGGAGAGCTTGCCGTCCTTCCAGCGGTCGCCCAGCGTGTCGGGCGTGACGAAGACAGGCGACAGGGTGCTGGCCGGCTTGGACTGGACGAAGCCGAACCCCTTGGCCAGTTCGCCGGGGATCAGGTTCCTGAGGGACACGTCGTTGACAAGGCCGACCAGGCGGATGTGATCGCGGGCCTCTTCCGGCGTTACGCCCTGCGGCACATCACCGGTGACGACGACGATCTCGGCTTCCAGATCGCAGCCCCAGCTCTCGTCAGCGAGCGGGATGGGATCACGCGCGCCCATAAAGTGATCGGAGCCGCCTTGGTACATCAGGGGATCGGTCCAGAAGCTGGCGGGCATTTCGGCTTCGCGCGCCCTGCGCACCAGCTCGACGTGGTTCACATAGGCCGAACCGTCCGCCCACTGATAGGCGCGGGGCAGAGGGGCAGCGGCGTCGCGCTCGTGGAAGCGGCCACGCGGCACGGCCTCGTGGTCCAGGCTTTCGGCCAGCGCTCGCAGACGCGGCTCGCAGCGCTCCCAGTCATCAAGCGCGGCCTGCAGGGTCGGCGCGATCAGGAAGGCGTCGGTGAACCAGGCGAGGTCCGAGGAGACGACGACGAGGCGGCCGTCGCGGCCGTGCTTGAGCGAGGCGAGTTTCATGGACGGTGGCTTAAGGCCTTTCCAGGTGGATGTGAACGCCGCGCGTCAGTGATGACCGCCGGTCTTGGGACGCGGGGCCGGGACCAGGGTCGAGAGCTGGTTGGCGGCGGCTTCCAGTTCGCCGATCCGGGCGGCGGCGGCGGGATCGGCCGGGGTTGTTCCCCAATAGGCGGCGAAGGCCTCCAGCGCGGCTCGCACTGCGGCGACCTGCTGGGCGGGTGAGGGCGGCGGTGCGGGAGGCGGAGCGGGTGGCGCGGACGGGGGCAGGTGCAGGACGGCACCAACCAGCCCCCCGGCTTCTCCCACCGCGCTGGCCCCGACGCCTGCCGCGCCCGAGGCGGCCGCAGCGGCGGCGGCGCCCTGACCCGGGATCGGCACGATGACGGCATGGGGGGTGGCCGGCTGGACGGGTGGCGGCGGGGGTGGCGCGGTCTTTACCTTGCCGGCGATGGCGTCCTTGAGGGCACCGCTCGACTTGCCGAGATCGCCCGTCAGGCCGAGGACGGCACCGAGGCGATGGTCGATCTCGTCGACCAGGGCCTGGGCCGCATTGAGGGTGGCCCCGCCATGGGCGGCGAGCGCGGCATTCAGCTTTCTCTGCACCGCTGCGTGAATGGAGGCGGCGACGGCGCGCGGCGCCGGGCGGTCATCCTTCTTCATGCGCGCGAGGGCGTATCCGGCCCAGACCGCCAGGGCCAGGATCGCCAGACCCGCCAGCACCATGGGCAGGCTGATCACGGGGATCGCGCGTTCGACCGGGAAGTCCTGCGGATACATGGTGGGTGTCTCCCGTCGGGGCCTTGACGATCATTGGCAGGCCAGAGCGGCCGCGCAACGGAAAAGGTTAACGCGGGTCGGTGAAACCTGTGCGTCAGCCGGGCGCGTGCAGCAGGGCGCGGGCCTCCACGCCCGTCCTGGCCGACGCGTCGCGCACCTCGACCTCGACGACGATGGCCCCGGCCGGGTCAAGCGCCCAGAGATAGCGCCGCTCGACCTCCACCGTCCGGCCGGACGGCGAAAAGCCCTCAAAGGTGTCGCCCCAGGGCGTGATGCGCTTCAGCTCCGGCCAGGTCAGGGCGCAGGCGGCGCTGAGCTCTTCCTGCGCCATCTCGGTCAGTTCGTCGGGCGGGCTCACAGCCATCGGCGGACCCGATGGCGATAGGCGTCATAGTCAGCCCCGAACCGGGCGGCGAGGTAGACCTCCTCGCGCTGAATGACGAAGCGGTCGACGATCAGCAGGCAGGGGAAGAGCAGGATGATCGCCAGCGAGCTGTCGAGACCAACGGCCAGCGCCAGATAGGTGATGGCGAAGCCGAGGTAGATGGGGTTGCGCGTTACCCCATAGATGCCGGTGGTCACGAGGGCCGTGGAGGGTTTCCAGGGCTGAACCGCCGTCTTCGCCTTCTGGAACAGACCGGCCGCCCAGGCCTCGATGAACAGGCCCAGCGCCAGACCGGCCAGGGCGATGCCGCCCCGCAGGTTACGGTCCAGACCAAGACCAGGTTCCTCGATCAGACGACCCGCGCCCCAGCCGATCACCAGAAAGCCGAGGTAGATCAGGGGCGGAGGCGCGATGACGCCGGGGATGTCAGACGCCGGACGGTTCACGTTCAGTCCTCATCAGCGTAGATGGCGACAGACGCCGGCGTCGTTGAGGTGACCGCCCCCCGGTACATTCCCGATGTCGTCATGGCAAAGCCGGGCACGCCGTTCGCATCGACCACGATGACCCCGCCATAGCCGCCAAGCGACAGGGCGTCGTCGACCTCGGCCTGACCGGCGGCTTCGGACGATGCGCCGGCGGCGATGCGGCTGCAGATGTCACGGGCGACGGTGGCGCGGATGTAGAACTCGCCGTCACCAGTGGCCGAGACCGCGCAGCCGTCACGGTTGGACGCATAGGTGCCGGCCCCCAGAACCGGCACGTCGCCGACACGGCCCCAGCGCTTTCCGGTCATGCCACCGGTCGACGTGCCGGCCGCCAGCGTGCCGGACTGATCCAGCGCCACGGCGCCGACCGTGCCGAACTTGCGCTCGTTCAACGGCGGGGCGGGTTCCAGCGAGGCCATGCCGGCGGCGGGCGCGCCGGCCGGGCGCGCGGGGATTGGCAGGTTCCGCTCACGGAGGAAGTTTTCCAGCCCGCGCCAGCGGCGCTCGGTGAAGAAGTAGGACGGATCGACCTGTTCCAGACCCTGAGCGGCGGCGAAGGTGTCGGCCCCCTGGCCGATCAACATGACGTGCGGCGACTGCTCCATCACGGCGCGGGCGGCGGCGATCGGGTGGCGGGTGGTGGTCAGGCCCGCGACGGCCCCGGCGGACAGGTCGAGACCGTTCATGACGGCGGCGTCGAGCTCGTTTCGCCCCTCGGCGGTGAAGACGGCGCCCCGGCCCGCGTTGAACAGGGGATCGTCCTCCATGATCTGGATGGCCGTCTGGATGGCGTCCAGCGACGAGCCCCCATTGCGCAGAATGGCGGCCCCGGCTTCCAGCGCGTGCGACAGGGAGGCGCGATAGGCGGCGTCCTGTTCCGGCGAAAGATCGGCGCGCTCGATGACGCCGGCCCCGCCGTGGATGGCGAAGGCCCAGCGCGGCGCATCCTGGGCGGCAGCCGGCACCGATAGGATGGTCGACGCGAGAAGCGCCAACCCTGACAGCTTCAGATTGTGCATTGGCGATCCGCTCCCGTTCGCGCTATATTCCGTCAATGTCCGAGGTCACAGACATCGTCGTGCCCATGCTTCGCAAGATCCAGGAGGATCTGTCGAGCCTCAAGGAGGACACGCATCTTCTGAAGGTACGGATGACCGGCCTCGAAGAGAATATGGCGGGGCTGAACCGGCGTATGGACAAGCTTGAGTTCCGAATGGAGCGCATAGAGCGCCGACTGGACCTCGTCGAAGCCTGACGGTCAGGGCTCCCGCTTGTGGTGCGACCACTTCCACAGCCGATACGCGATGATGGGCGCGAAACCGCCCACCAGCGCGGCGATCAGCACCGTCCAGAAACCGCCGCCCAGGCCGAATTGGCCCACCAGCCCGCCGACGATCGCCGCCGCCAGCGGGCCGAGAAACGGCATCCAGTGAGGCGGTGCGACCTTAATGGGCGTCGACCTTGATGACGCCGCGACGGATCTGGTCGAGCTCGATGGAATCAAACAGGGCCTGGAAGTTGCCCTCGCCGAACGCCTGGTTGCCCTTGCGCTGGATGATCTCGAAGAAGATCGGCCCGAACATGTCCTGGGTGAAGATCTGCAAGAGCAGGCCGTCCTCGTCGGAGCCGTCGATCAGGATGCGGTTCTTGCGCATCCGGGCCACGTCCTCGCCGTGGTTGGGCAGGCGCTTGTCGATCAGTTCGAAGTAGGTCTCTATCGTGTCCTGGAAGGGCACGCCGCGTTCCTTCAGCGTCTCGACCGTCTCGAAGATGTTGTCGGTGGCGAGCGCGATGTGCTGGATGCCCTCGCCGTTGTAGCGCCGCAGGAACTCCTCGATCTGCGAGTTCTCGTCCTGACTTTCGTTCAGGGGGATGCGGATGGCGCGATCCGGCGCGATCATCGCCTGCGAGAACAGGCCCGTCGCCTTGCCCTTGATGTCGAAATACTTCTGCTCCTCGAAGGCGAAGACCTCGCCGTAGAAGCCCGACCAGGTGCGCATCTGGCCGCGCCGGACGTTGTGGGTCAGGTGGTCCAGCAGATAGAGGCCGACGTTGTTCTTGCGCTCGGCCTCTTCCCAGCCCTCGATCTCGTCCCAGCCGTCATACAGCGAGCCCTTCTCGCCGTAGGAATCGACGAGATACAGCAGCGAGCCGCCGATGCCGCGCAGCACATAGGCCCCGTCGCCCAGCGCGCCGCCGTCATGCATCTCGGCCGAATGGGCCCCGCGCGCGACCGCGCCCTCATAGGCGGCTTTCGCATCGGCGACGCGGAAGGCCATGCCGTTGGCCGACGGGCCGTGGTCCCGCGCGAACTCGCCCGCATGACCCTTGGGCTCGGCGTGGACGAGGAAGCTGATGTCGCCCTGCTTGAGACGCACCACGCCGTTCTTCGGATTGCGGTGCGTCTGGACGAAGCCCAGCACCTCCAGCTGGCGGATCATGGCCTGGGGGTCGGGGCCGGTGAACTCGACGAACTCGAAGCCGTCGACGCCCAGCGGGTTCTCGCGGGCGGCCGTGTCGGTCTTGCGGGGAGCCAGATCGTCCATGGGGAGTCTCCTGATAACGGGGTGGCCGTCGCGTCCGGCCGATTGGCGCGGAACCTAGTGGCGTGCGGCCGGGAAGCCAACCCGGTGGCCCTCGAAGGCTTTGCAGCGCTTGCCCGCGCCGCCCACCCGTCCTAATCGCTGGGCATGGCGAACCCACCCCTGATCTGCCCGTCCATCCTCGCATCCGACTTCGCCAGGCTCGGCGAAGAGGTGGCCGCGATCGAGGCGGCCGGTGCGGACTGGGTTCACGTCGACGTGATGGATGGACACTTCGTGCCCAACATCACCATCGGCCCTGACGTGGTGAAGGCCCTTAGGCCCCACACAAGCCTGCCGTTCGACGTTCACCTGATGGTCGCGCCAGTCGATCCCTGGCTGGAGGCCTATCGGGCGGCCGGAGCTGATATACTGAGCGTTCATCCCGAAAGCGGGCCGCACCTGCACCGCACGCTGGGCCGTATCCGGCAACTGGGGGCCAAGGCGGGCGTGGTGCTGAACCCCGGCACGCCGCTGGCGGTGCTGGAGGAGGTCATCGATCTGGTCGACCTGGTGCTGTTGATGTCGGTCAACCCCGGCTTCGGTGGGCAGTCCTTCATCGACAGCGCCCTGAAGAAGATCGAACGGACCCGGAGCCTGCTCGACGCGGCCGGTTCGAAGGCCTACCTGCAGGTGGACGGCGGGGTCACCGCCCTGAACGCCGGGGCCTGTGTGGCCGCGGGAGCCGATGCCCTCGTCGCCGGAACGGCCGTGTTCAAGGGCGGTCCGTCCGCCTATGCCGCGAACATCGCGGCTCTGAAGGGTGCGCGCTCTGGAGGGGGAGCTTGAACCCGATCGGCCCCTTTGCCGATCGCTCGCCCCCCGCCGTGGGGCCGGACGCGATCCCGGGCCTGAGGGGCGCGCCGATGCGCACGCCGGTCAAGAGCGCGGGCGTGGCCACCGGCCCGCAGCTGTGGCCGGCCATCGCCGGGCGGATGCTGACGCGGCAGATGTGGATCGAGCTCTACGGTCTGCCCGGCTATGCCCAGACCCTGGCGGCCGGAAAAGCGGTGGCCTTCGCCGCCTCTCCGCGCGATTTCCGCCCCGTCGAGGCTGCGGTGGGCAAGGCGATCCTGTCGGGCAAATTCCACCTGTCCGGGACGCATATGGAGGTCGAGGCCGGGGGTGATCCCTGGAACCGGCCGAGCCCATCCAAGGCCTTTGCCACCGACCTGCATGCCTTTGCCTGGCTGCCGTCGCTGATGCTGCATGACGAGCGCGGCGCTCGGGAGGCGCTCAGGCTCACGCTGGCCTGGGCCCAGACCTTCGCCCGGTGGTCGCCGTTCGCCTGGGACCCGCAGATCCTGGCTCGACGCACGTTCAACCTGGCCTGCGCGGCTCGGCGCATGGGGGCAGTGGCGAGCGACGCCGACCGCTTCCGTCTGGCCGACATCCTGGGCCGTCAGGCGCGCCAGCTGTTGCGGCCGCCGGGGGGACAGGCGGGTCAGGCGGAACGCCTGGTCGCCTCGGCGGTGGCTGGCGCTGTCCTAGCCGGTGCGCCGGGTCAGCGAATAAGGCGTGCCGCCTTGGGCCGTCTGGGGGGCACCTTGCGGGCGACCGTGGCCGGGGACGGATCCCACGCCAGCCGAAGCCCAGAGGCCGGGCTCGAGTTGTTGCTCGATCTTCTGGCCCTGAACGAGGCGCTTTCGCAGTTGTCGGAGCCTGCACCGGAAGCGGTGTCGGGCGCGATCGTGCGGTTGACGACGGCATTGCGCCTGCAGGTCCTGCCTGACGGTCGACTGACCGCGTTTCAGGGCGGTGGAGCCTCCACCCCGGCGCGCGTCGCGGCCGCCCGCGCCCATGACGAACACGCCCAGATTCCGGGCGGTGCCAGCGGAACAGTCGGCGGGCTGGCGCGGATCCGGTCGCCCCTTCTCACCATCATGACCGATGCCGGACCGCCCGGGAAAGGCGCCTGGTCCGAGACCGCATGCGCCCAGCCTCTGGCGATGGAGATCGTCTGCGGGCGGGACCGGCTGATCACCGGCTGCGGCTGGACGCCCCGGGCGGCGGACCGGCAAGGCCTGCGGCTTTCCCCCGGTCATTCGACGCTGACCCTGGGCGAGACGGCCTTCGCCGAACCCCTGGGCGGCTGGAAGGCCGAGCTGCTGGGGCCGCGCCTCTATGGTCGCGCCTGGAAGACCACGGTGGAGCGGCGCGACGCGGAGGGCGCGGTCTGGCTGGAGGTCGAGCACGACGCCTGGGCGGCATCCTATGGCCTGCTGCACCAACGGCGGCTCTATCTGGACCAGCGGCTGGACGAGTTGAGAGCGGAGGAGCGGCTTCATCCGTGCCCGGAGCATCGCGGTCAGGTCCGTCAGATCGCGGCCCCCTATGCTGTGCGCTTCCACCTCGAGCCGGGCGCGCAGGCTTCACTGGCGAGAGACCGCCGCTCGATCCTGCTACGCGGACACTCCGGCCGGGGCTGGTGGTTCCGTACCGACGGCCCGGATGTGGCGATCGAGCCGTCGGTCCATGTCGAAGACGGCCTGACCCGGCGGTCGCTGCAGGTCGTCGTTCGGGGATCGGCCCGCACGGACGCGGAGACCAAGATTCGCTGGAAGCTCAGTCCCGCAGGCGCGGCGGGCGATCCGGCCTGACCGGGCCTAGCGCCGGATCCGGACCTCGACCTCGTCATCGGTGCGTGCGACCGTCAGAACGGCGTCACCCCGTCCACCCAGCCGGGCGCCGAAGTCGGCCAGAGAGCCGACCGAGCGACCGCCGACCTCGGTGACGATGTCGCCCGCGCGCAGATCCGCCGCTGCGGCGGCAGAGCCGCCTTCGACCGCCTGAACCTGAATGCCGGAAGGCGACTGGGCGAAGCTGGCACCGAAGGCCTGAACGGCGCTGGTGCCGACCTGAACGCCGCCGGGCTCAGTGATCTCGACATTGAGCGTCGCCGAGGCCTCGGCCCCAGCCCGCAGATAGACCAGCGTCAGCGCCGTGCCGGGAGGCGCGATGCCGACGACCGCCTGGACCGATCCGGCGTTTGCGACGGGACGGTTCTGGATGCGGGTGATGACGTCGCCGCGCAGCAGGCCGGCGCGTTCGGCCGGAGAGCCGGGCACCACATCCTCGACGATCGCGCCGCGCACGAAGCCCAGACCCAGCTCGACCGCGCGTTCGGCGGTCAGGGAGCCCAGCGTCGCGCCGATCCCGCCGCGTGTCACCACGCCATTGGCCCGCAGCTGCTCGACCACGAACATCATGATCCGCGTCGGCACAGCGAAGGCGATGCCGTCGTTGCCGCCGGAGAAATCACCCGACAGGATGGAGGTGTTGATGCCGATCAGTCGACCGCGGCTGTCCAGCAACGGCCCGCCCGAGTTGCCCGAGTTCACCGCCGCATCGGTCTGGATGTAGTCCTCGACCGCGTCGCCCATGCCGGAGCGTCCGAGGCCGGAGATGACGCCCATGGTCAGGGTCTGGTCCAGACCCAGGGGATAGCCGACAGCGAACGCCAGGTCGCCGGTGCGCAGGGTGTCGGAATCGACCGTCTCGACTTCCGAAAGGCCAGCAGCCGTGATGCGGAGCACCGCGAGGTCCGTGGCCAGGTCGGCCCCGATCAGCTCAGCGTCCAGCAGGCGGCCATCGGGCAGATCCACGCGAAACTTCTGGCCGCCTTCGACGACATGGTTGTTGGTGACGATGATGCCCGCCTCGGCGTCGATGATGACGCCCGACCCGCCCGAGACGGCCGTGGGTTCATTGCCGTCGCGCGAGGGACCTGTGGAAACCCCGAGCGTGGTCACACGCACCACGGCCGCCAGGGACCGCTCCAGGCCGGTGGCGAAGCTGAAAACCCCGCGCTGGCTGTCATAGGGCAGGGGAAACTCAGGCGACGGGGCGGTCTGCGCCGAGGCAGCTCCGGCCATGACCAGAACGATTGCGGTTGTCGCCAGAAAACGGATGCGGTTCACAGGGGTCCCCTCGATGTCTTTGCAGAAGCCTATCGCGTGAAGTGCGCCGTGACGATGGTCCCCGGCTTAGCGTCATCAATCGTCATCCTGCCCCCGTGGCGCCGAAGGCTCGCGCGCGCGAACGCCAGGCCCATCCCGTGGCTGTCGGGGCTGACTTCGGCCTTGCCCATGCCGGGTCCCTGGTCGGAGACGCTGAGGATCGGACCGTCCTCGGTCGGGCGCGCGCGGATGACCACCGCCCCGCCATCCGGTGAGAACTTCACAGCATTGTCGACCAGATTGGCGACGGCGCGCTGCAGGAGCGACCGCACGCCCAGGACAGCCACGGGCTCGACCTCGGCGCTCAGGGTAACGCCGCGTTCCTCGGCGATCGGCTGATAGAGCTCGACGGCAGCCTCCGCGAGCGTGTCCAGACGCACGCTCTCGAACGACCAGGCCTCGCCGTCGCGCAGGGCCATGGCCTCGGTCATGGCGCGGGAAATGTCAGCCAGATCCTGCCGGGCCTCGCGGATCAACCGGGCCCGCGTACGCGCGTCGTCGGTCGATGCCAGCTTGTCGAGCCGAGCGGTGGCGCGCGCCAAAGGCGTGCGGAAGTCGTGGGCCAGCTGGTCGGCAGAATCCCTCAGCCAGGTCAGGAGTTCATCCAGCCGGTCCAGTGTGCGGTTCACCTGCCCCGAGAGCTCGGTCAGTTCAGGGGCCACCGAGACGTCGGGTGCACGGACGGAGAAGTCGCCGAGCGCGGCCCGGTCCAGCGCCTTGCTGACCTTGGCCAGGGCGCTGGTCAGACGACGCCGGGCAAACGTCGCCGCCGTGAGACCCGAGACCAGGATCAAGACTCCGACCGCGAAGACCGACAGGACCGCCCAGCGCCAGGCCGAACCCGCCGGATCCACGACCCGGCCGACGGTGACCTCCAGAGCTCCTACCGGACGCCGGACAATGACCGCCTCGACCTCCCGGTTCAGACACAGGTCGCCGGGACCCAGTCGCACCAGATAGACATTGGGACCCAGGTTGCTCAGCCGCCGTGCCCGAACGGTCTCCAGCGCCGTCAGCCCCGCGGGCTTGCCCACAGGGGCCCGGATCAGGCGAACACCGGCCCCGCCGCGCCCGGTGCGACAGGTCTCCTCCAGCGTGGTCGCCTCGCGGCTGGGTCCATCCTGAAAAGCGGCGAGAAGAGCAGAGATATAGGCCGCGTCCGCCTCGGTCATGGAGGCGGCGTCCATGGCGACATCGGGCGGAAGCTTGGTGGCGATGGCTCCGAAATCCGCCAGGGCCGCCAGCGCAGCCTGCTGACGTTGATCCAGTTGAGCCGCCCGACCGGTAATCAGAAGCGATCCCGACAGCGCCACGGCAGCAAGAATCGCCAGGGCCGAGGCCAGCTGGGTCGAGGTCCGGCGTCCCAGCCAGGCGACGGGAGCAGACAGGTCCAGCCGTCGGCGAAAGGCGTCCCAGCCGCTCACGCCACGCTCCGGATCACGCGGCGTCCAGATCGCGGAACACCAGGCTCTGGCTGCGGGCCGAGACGATCAGGGGGTGCAGATCCTCTCCGATCTCGGGGGCCTGCTCCTTCAGGCGACGGCGCAGGGCGGAAATGCGGGCGTCGATGATGTTGACGAAGTTGTCAGGCAGGAAGGTCCACTCGACCCAGCAGCGGTCCCACAGCATGGTCTTGGTCACGGGTTGGCCCCGCGCGGTCATCAGTTCGGAGACGATGGCGAACTCGAGCGGCGACAGATCGATCAGCCGCTCTCTGTCGGCCGTCCTGAGCTTGAGCGTCCGCGCGCCCGGCGACAGGCGGAAGGGGCCATTGGTCAGGTCGGTGCTGACAGGCTTGGCACGGCGCGCCACCCGACGAAGCTGAGCGGCGATGCGCGCCAGCAGTTCCTCGTCGCCGATGGGCTTGGACAGATAGTCGTCAGCACCGCCAAGCAGGCCCTCGACCCGCTGACGCTCGCCGGTCAGGGCGGTCAGCATCAGGGCCGGGGCGTCGGAAGACGCGCCCGGGTTGGATCGCAGCTGCTTGAGCATCTCAAGTCCATCCATCCCGGCCGTCAGACGATCCAGGATCAGGATGTCGTAGTTGCCCGTCCGACCGGCCTGAAGCGCCGCCTCCCCTGCCTCAAAGCGGTCGACGCCCGCAAAGCCCGCCGCCAGCAGCCGCTCGGCGACATGCTCGGCCAGAGCGGGATCGTCCTCCAGCAACAGGGCGCGGCGACCCGCGAAGGCCTCGGCCAGGGCTGCGAATGGATCCTCGGCCATCCCGTCCGGCGCGCTGGCGTCTGTTTGCGTCATGTCTGCCCCCACCTGGCGGGAGGATAGGCACCCCCTCGACCGAACCACAATCCCGGCTCATCGGCCGGTGCGACACCCTACCGCGCCCTTCCGGGTCCGCTGCTGACCCTTCCTGACGCGCCCTGGCCAAACATGAAGGATTTTTAAGAATTCGGGCGTGTGCGGTGCCCTAGGGTCCGGCCCAAGCGCGCACAAGACCGCGCCGAGGCTCGAACCCCCGGGAAATTTCCATGAAAAGACTGCTGATCGGCGCCGCTGCGGCCGCCCTCCTGCTCCCCTCCGTCGCCTTTGCCGACGGTCCGGACCACGACCACGCCTGTCTCGACGAGGCCTGCACCGTCTGGTCGATCTTCCAGACCCCGGCTGCCAGCGTGGGGGCTCAGGGATGGCAGGGCATTGAGGCACCCCGCTTTGGGACGTGGGGCTTCGACACGGCCGGCATGGATCTGTCGATGGCACCGGGCGACAACTTCATGCGCTACGCCAACGGCACCGCGCTGGATCAGCTGACCATCCCGGCGGACCGGTCGAACTACGGTGCCTTCTCCCTGTTGCGCGATCTGTCGGACAACCGGCTGGAGGCCATGATCACCGCCCTGCTGGCACGAACGGACCTGGCACCCGGCTCGGACGAGCAGAAGATCGCCGACGCCTATCGCAGCTACATGGACGTGGCGCGGATCGAGGCGCTGGATGCCCAGCCGCTGCAGCCCTATCTGGCGGCGATCCGGGCGATCGACAGCCATGACGCCATGGCCGCCTACATGGGCCAGACCATCGGAGCGCTGGGTGGCTCCTTCTTCGCCACCGGGATCTCGACCGACCAGAAGCAGCCCGACCGCTATGTCGTCTCGGCCGGCCAGTCCGGCCTCGGCATGCCCAACCGCGACTTCTATCTGTCGCCGCTCTACGCCGACAAGAAAGACCTCTATCTGGCTTACATCGCCCGCATGCTGGAGATGATCGGCTGGGAGGACCCTGCCGGAAACGCCCAACGGATCCTGGACCTCGAGACCCAGATCGCTCAGGCCCACTGGACGCCGGCCGAGAACCGCAATCGCGACCGGACCTATAACGAATACACCATCCAGCAGCTGGTCTCCGACGCTCCGGGCTTCGACTGGACGGGCTATTTCGGTGCGGCCCGGCTGGGTGACATCCCGCGCCTGATCGTGCGCCAGAACACCGCCATGCCGCAGATCGCCGCCATCTATGCGGAGGCACCGATCGAGACTCTGCGCGCCTGGCAGGCCTTCCACACCACCGATCAGGCCGCATCGCGCCTGTCGGCCCGCTTCGCTGATGCCCAGTGGGCCTTCCGTCTACGCGACCTGCAGGGCCAGCCGGAACAGCGCCCCCGCGACAAACGCGCGATCGGCTTCGCCGAGGGCGCGCTCGGCGAGGCGCTGGGCCGCCAGTACGTGGCGGAGTACTTTCCCGCCGAGTCCAAGGCCCAGATGGAAGAACTGGTCGCCAATCTGCGCCGCGCCCTGGCGCTGCGGATCGAGACCTACGACTGGATGAGCGCCGAGACCAAGGCCGCAGCCCAGGAGAAGCTGTCCAAGTTCACGGTCAAGATCGGCTACCCCGAGCAATGGCGCGACTACTCGGCGCTGGAGATCCGGGCCGATGACCTGTTCGGCAACGCCGAGCGCGCGGGCCGCTTCCGCTGGGAGTATCAGCTCAACCGCCTGAACGACCCGGTCGACAAGGCCGAGTGGGGCATGACCCCCCAGACGGTGAACGCCTACTACAACTCCACCAACAACGAGATCGTCTTCCCGGCCGCCATCCTGCAACCGCCCTTCTTCGATCCGAACGCTGACGCGGCGGTGAACTATGGTGCGATCGGCGGTGTCATCGGCCACGAGATCGGTCATGGCTTTGACGACCAGGGGTCCAAGTCCGATGGCGATGGCGTGCTGCGAAGCTGGTGGACGCCTGAGGACCGGGCCAACTTCGAGGCCCTGACCGCGCGTCTGGGAGCCCAGTACGACACCTACGAGGTCCTGCCGGGCTACTTCGTCCAGGGGGCCCTTTCGATGGGCGAAAACATCGGCGACGCCGCCGGCGTGGCGGTGGGTCTGGAGGCCTATCACCTGTCACTGAACGGCCAGCCGGCCCCGGTGCTGGACGGCTTCACCGGCGACCAGCGGTTCTTCCTCGGCTGGGCCCAGGTCTGGCAGTCCAAGGGTCGTGACGACTTCCTGCGCAACCAGGTCGCCACGGGCCCGCACAGCCCGGCCGAGTTCCGCGTGATCGGCCCGGTCCGCAACGTCGATGCCTGGTACGACGCCTTCAACGTCCAGCCGGGCCAGCGCTACTATCTGACCCCCGAGGACCGCGTCCGCATCTGGTGACGTGAAAAAGGCCGGAGCGGTGATCCCGCTCCGGCCTTGCTTCTCTTGGTGATGTAACTGGGGTCAGGCGGCGTTGGCTGCCGCTTCGGTTCCGCCGTTCTTTTCCTGATAGGTGCGCATGCCGCGCGCGATCAGCTCGGCCGCCTCGCCGGCATCGCCCCAGCGCTTGACCCGCACCGACTTGTTCTTCTCCAGGTCCTTGTAGCGGGTAAAGAAGTGCTCGATCTGCTCGACCATGATGGTCGGCAGCTGACGGTAGCTGGCGATGTCGGTGTAGTAGGGGTGCAGGGCATCGACCGGCACGGCCAGGATCTTGTCGTCGCCGCCCGCCTCATCTTCCATCATCAGCACGCCGATCGGGCGCGAACGGATGACGCAGCCCGGAACCACCGGAGTCGGGTTCAGCACGATGACGTCGCAGGGGTCCCCGTCGTCGGCCAGGGTGTGCGGCACGAAGCCGTAGTTGCCCGGATAGTACATGGCGGTGTGCAGGAAGCGGTCGACGAACAGTGCGCCAGACGCCTTGTCCATCTCGTACTTCACCGGCAGGCCACCCTGCGGGATCTCGATGACGACGTTCAGGTCCCAGGGCGGGTTGGGACCGACGGGGATGGCGTCGAGGTTCATGGCGATGGCCCTGATTGATTGTGCGACTGCGAAAGGAAGCCGGGCGTGATAAGCCTGTAGAGGCCCGGCGGCAAGCGCGGGCGGGCGGGACGACACGGAGGCCGGGCAGCGAATGACCTATCTGGACTGGCTTGGCCTGGCGCTCTTCTTCCTCTGCTGGCTCGGCTACGGGCCCCTGCTGAAGGTGCTGGCGCACCGCAGCGGCTCGCTCAATGACGACATGCTGACGGTCCGGCACGCCTGGATGACGGCCATGACGCGGCGCGAGGTCCGTCTGCTGGACAGCCAGCTTCTAGGCCATTCCATCAACTCCGGCTCCTTTTTCGCCTCGTCGAACCTGCTTCTGATCGCAGGCGTGGCGAGCGTCCTGTTCGGTGGGGATCAGGCGCTGCAGGGCTTTTCAGCGGTCGGGGCCGAGGACGTGCCGCAGCCCTTGCTGGAGGCCAAGCTGGGGCTGGTGCTCCTGTGCCTGGCGCGTGGCCTGCTCGATTTCATCTGGTCGATCCGCCAGATGAACTATGCGCTCGCCATGATCGGAGCCGCCCCGGAGATCACGGTGGAAGCCGACCGCGAGGCCTTTGGCCAGGCGACGGCGGATGTGCTGAACCCTGCGCTCGGTGCGTTCAGCCAGGGCGTACGGGGCTATTACTTCGCGCTGGCCGCGGCGGCCTGGCTGTTCGGGCCCGTCTGGCTGTGCGCCGGCGTTGTGTCGGCCTTCGCCCTTCTGGTCTGGCGTCAGTCGGGATCGCCGGCGGCGCGGGCGATCCGCATGGCCCGGCGGCTGATCGAAGCGGATCGATCAACGTCCGCCTGACTTTTTGCAATGCAGCAAGCGCGGGGAGCCACCCTTGCACCACGTTCATGCCGTGAAAGCGATTACATGAAGGCGTGGCGGCACGATCTTCCTGTAACGCGGCGTGATGTCATCAGGATTAAAGCGGCTTGACGCATTGTGCATCGCAACCTAACTTGGCTTTCGACGCCTCCGGGCGTCTTGCCCTTCCTGGGCGTTTCCTCCCTATAGACTTTCATGCCGCGCCCTCGGGCGCGGCTTTTTTTCGCTCTCAGCGCGGCCAGGTCTCGCGGGCCAGAGCCGAGATGACGCGGGTCAGCAGGGCGGTGAAGCGCGGGCAATCTGACGATGGCTCCAGCGTGGCTTCGTCCAGGTAGAGGGCGCGGTTGATCTCGATCTGCACCGCCTGAACGCCCTCATCGGGCCGCCCCCAGGTCTGGGTGGCGTATCCGCCGGCATAGGGGGCATTGAGCGCGACCCTCAGCCCTTCGGCTTCGAACAGGGCTCGCATGCGGCGCGTGACCCCACCTTTCGCGGATGCGCCATGGCGATCGCCCAGCACAATATCGATCCCTCGCCCGCCGCGACGCCCGATGCCGCCGCCCGCTGCCCGGGACGGCATGGAATGCCAGTCCAGCAGCAGGGCCATGCCGTGCTGTTCCTGTGTCTCGGCCAGCAGATCAGCCAGCGCCTGATGATAGGGAGCATGTACGCGGGCGATCCGCGCCTGTGCCTCCTGCGCCGAGAGCCGGCGATCATACAGAAGCTCGCCGTCCCCCGCCCGTCGTGGGATCACGCCATAGCCCGCCATCACCTTGGCCGAGACCGACCCTTCGACGTCATCGACCAGGGCGGCGTCCATCTCGTCGGGGGCCCGGTTCAGATCGACATAGGCCCGCGACACGCCCGCAGCGATCACGGGCGCGCCGAGGCGAGGCCCCACCGCGATCAGCTGGTCGACGCCCACGTCTTCCGCGCTGCGCAGCGTCATGGCCGTCAGACCCGCGACCGGCCGCATGTCGTCCGGCGTCCAGCCGCCGGAGTGGGGCGAGGCGAACACCATCACGCCGCGCTCGACGGTCGCGGGATGGATCACGAACGGCGGGTGCGAAGTTTCGGCCGGATCAGGGGCGGGAACCGCAGTCATCGCCTCGCCATAGACTGTTTTTCCCCACCGGCCATCGAGACCTGCGCGGTTTTCACGGTGAATTTCATCGCCGGTTTACCGATCCCGGCCTAGCGTCGCCGCAACGAGAGAGGGACGATCAGGCATGGCGCGTATCCTGCTGGCGGAAGACGACAGCTCCCTGAGGGGCTTCCTGACCCGGGCGCTGGAGCGCGCGGGACATGAGGTCGTCGAGTGCGAGAATGGCGATGACGCCATCGATGCGCTCGAATACGGCCCCTACGACCTGCTCCTGACCGACATCGTCATGCCGGGTGCGGACGGGATCGAGGTGGCGCGCGTGGCCGCCGCTCGTCAGCCTGGCCTTCGCATCATGTTCATCACCGGCTTTGCCGCCGTCGCTTTGTCGGCCGCCCAGGCCAGCCCCCAGGCCAAGGTCCTGTCCAAGCCGGTTCACCTGCGCGACCTCGTCAGCGAGGTCGAGAAGATGGTCGCCGCGGCCTGAGATCCGTGAGGGCGCTACCGCTCGCCACGCGGTGGATCGCTGCTTGAGCGCATTCTGGGCGCGCTACCGCTCGCCACGCGGTGGCTCGCTGCTTGAGCGCAGGATTGCCACTTGCGAGGCGCGCGACCGCCGGGTTATAGACCGCGCCTTCCCGGACCGGCCTTGCCGGAACCGCCACGGCGGACGCGTAGCTCAGCGGGAGAGCACTACGTTGACATCGTAGGGGTCACAGGTTCAATCCCTGTCGCGTCCACCATTCTTTTCAATGACTTGATGCCAATCGCCGCTTTTGCGCGGACGGGCGACTGCGCGCCGACCTAGGCCGCCGATGTCGGCGGCTGAGGGGCCGGGTCCGAGCGCGTGGTGACGGCGGCGTCTTCCGGCAGGGGGATGAACTCGTGGTCGTCCTCGGTCGGCAGGGTCATGCGACCCGCCTTCCAGTCCTGCTTGGCCTGTTCGATGCGGGCGCGCGACGAATGGACGAAGTTCCACCAGATGTGACGCTCGCCCAAGGGTTCTCCGCCCAGCACCATGACCGTCGAGGGACCGATCGAGCGGATGGTCGGCTCGGCCGTGGGCTCCAGCACGACCATCTGACCTTCATGGAAGGTGCGGTCTCCGACCTCGACCGAGCCCTTGGCGACATAGAGGGCGCGCTCGGACATGCCGCCCGCGCCCCGGCCCGGAGGCGGCGCGGTGCGCACCCCGTCCTGCAGCTCCCAGTGAACATAGAAGAGCGGCGAGGACACCTGAACGCCCGCCTTGGCCCCATAGGCTTCGCCGGCCACCAGACGCGCGAACAGGCCACCGTTCTCATAGAGGGGCAGCCCGCTCTCGCCGACGTGCTGGAAGCTGGGGTCGGTCTCCTCGGCCTCGTTGGGCAGGGCGATCCAGGCCTGCATGCCGTTCATGGGCCCGCCCTGGGCGCGCTTGAGCGGATCGGTGCGTTCGGAATGGACGATGCCCTTGCCGGCGGTCATCCAGTTCACCTCGCCCGGGCGGATCGCCTGGCTGTAGCCCAGGCTGTCGTGATGCAGGATTTCGCCCTCGAACAGATAGGTCAGCGTCGACAGGCCGATGTGCGGGTGCGGCCGCACATTGATAGCCTCGGCACCCGGCGCGAACTCGGCCGGCCCCATGTGATCCAGAAAAATGAAGGGCCCGATCATGCGCCGGGCGTGGAAGGGCAGGATCCGCCCGACCTCGAAGCCCCCGAGGTCCTTCCTGCGGGCGTCGATCACCATCTCGATCATGGGCGGGGCTCCGGGCGAACTGGACCAGGGACTATTGGACGTGAGGCGTAATGATGCCCAGCGGCAGTGTGGTGACGTTCTTCACGCCGCGCGTGACGATATGGCTCTCGCAGTCCGAGACGATGCCCAGGCTGAGCAGCTTCTCGCGCAGGAAGTTGTCGAAGGCGTGCATGTCCGAGGTGATGATGCGCAGCACATAGTCTTCGCGGCCGGTGATGGTGGCGCACTGCACGACCTCCGGCCAATGCGCCACGGCCGCCTCGAACGCGTCCAGATTGTCCTTGGACGGAAGGCTCAGCTTGACGATGGCATAGACCTCGAAATCGAGACCCAGGAGACCGGCGTCCAGCAAGGTGACCCGCTTGCGGATGAAGCCCGTATCCTCCAGTCTCTTGATGCGCCGCCAGCACGGCGAGGCCGACAGGCCCACCCGCTCGGCGACCTCCGCGACCGACAGGCCGCCGTCCTGTTGCAGGATGTCCAGGATGCGGGCGTCGATCGGGTCCAGTTCGTCAGCCAAGGCGTTTCTCCGATTATCGTTATGACGCAATAAAATACCCTAAATCGGCGTTGTGCAAGGTGATATTGGGCGAGCGTTAACAGGGCGTGCGTGTTATGAGCGCCAGAAATCGATGACGCGCTCGGATCAACCGGACGGCAGGATGGAATGACCAGGAACACAAGGCCGCTTTCGTTGCGCGTGCCGGAGCCCTCGGGCCGTCCGGGCGACGCACCCGACTTCAGCCACATCAAGATCGACGCCGCCGGCGCCGTGGACCGTCCGCCCGTGGATGCCCGCCCAGTCCAGATGCTGGACCTCGCGTTCCGGCTCGTGCGGGTTCTGGACGATGAGGGCCAGGCGGTCGGAGCGTGGAACCCGCGCCTCGATGCCGAGACGATGCGGCGCGGCCTGAAGGCCATGATCCTGACCCGCGCCTTCGACGACCGGATGCATCGCGCCCACCGCCAGGGCAAGACCAGCTTCTACATGAAGTGCACCGGTGAGGAGGCCATCGCGGTCGCCCAGGGCATGATCCTGTCCAGAGAGGACATGGGCTTTCCGACCTATCGCCAGCAGGGCCTGCTGATCGCGCGCGGCTATCCGCTCGCGACCATGATGAACCAGATCTATTCGAACGCCAGCGACCCGATCAAAGGACGCCAGCTGCCGATCATGTACTCGGCCAAGGACTATGGCTTCTTCACCATCAGCGGCAATCTCGGCACCCAGGTGCCGCAGGCCGTCGGCTGGGCCATGGCCAGCGCCTACAAGGGTGACGACAAGATCGCCATCACCTGGATCGGCGACGGAGCCACGGCGGAAGGCGACTTCCACAACGCCCTGACCTTCGCCTCGGTCTACCGTGCGCCGGTGATCCTGAACGTCGTCAATAACCAATGGGCCATCAGCTCCTTCATGGGCATCGCCGGCGGGCTGGAGACGACCTTCGCCTCCAAGGCCATCGGCTATGGGCTGCCGGCGCTGCGGGTCGACGGCAACGACTTCCTGGCCGTCTGGGCGGCGACCCAGTGGGCCGAGGAGCGGGCGCGGACGAACCAGGGCGCGACGGTGATCGAGCTGTTCACCTATCGCGGTGCCCCGCACTCGACCTCGGACGATCCCAGCCGCTACCGCCCCGGCGACGAGCACGAGAAGTGGCCGCTGGGTGACCCTATCGCGCGCCTGAAGCAGCACCTGATCGCACTGGGCGAATGGTCCGAGGAGCAGCAGGCCGAAGCCGAGAAGGACGCCGTCGACCAGGTCCGCGCCGCCGGCAAGGAGGCCGAGGCCATCGGCACGCTCGGCCAGTCACGCCCGTCCGTGAAGACCATGTTCGAGGATGTCTTCGCCACCGAGGACTGGCGTCTGGTCGAACAGCGTCGCGAAGTGGGGGTCTGACCGATGAGCGAGCAGACCTTCACCGACACCGAAGTCCAGGACGGCATCGAACCGGACATGGCCGATTCGTCGAACGCCCCCACGTCCGACGCGCCCGAGGCTCCGGCCGTCGCGCCGATGAACATGATCCAGGCGCTGAACTCGGCGCTGGACACCAAGATGGCCGAGGACCCGAACGTGCTGTCGTTCGGCGAGGACGCGGGCTATTTCGGCGGCGTCTTCCGGGTCACCGACCACCTGCAGAAGAAGCATGGCCTGACCCGCAGCTTCGACGCGCCCATCAGTGAATGCGGCATCGTCGCCGCCGCCATCGGCATGGGCAGCTACGGCCTGCGCCCGGTCGTGGAGATCCAGTTCGCCGACTACATCTATCCCGCCTACGACCAGATCGTGTCGGAAGCCGCCAAGCTGCGCTACCGCTCGGCCGGGCAGTTCACGGCCCCGATCGTGGTGCGCAGCCCCTATGGCGGCGGCATCTTCGGCGGCCAGACGCACAGCCAGTCGCCCGAGAGCCTGTTCACCCACATCGCGGGTCTGAAGGTGGTGATCCCGTCCAATCCCTATGACGCCAAGGGGCTGCTGACCGCGGCGATCGAGGACGACGATCCAGTCATCTTCTTGGAGCCCAAGCGCCTCTACAACGGCCCCTTCGACGGCTGGCACCAGAACCCGGTCTCGCCGTGGAAGGCGCAGGCCCTCGCCCAGGTGCCAACCGGCAAACATGTCGAGCCGATCGGCAAGGCGCGTATCATGCGCGAGGGCAACGACGTCACCGTCCTGGCCTACGGATCGATGGTGTGGGTGTCGCTGGCCGGTGCCGAGCACGCCGGCGTCGACGCGGAGGTCATCGACCTGCGCAGCCTGGTGCCGCTCGACATCGAGACCATCGAGGCGAGCGTGAAGAAGACCGGCCGCTGCGTCATCGTGCACGAGGCGCCGAAAACCTCCGGCTACGGAGCCGAGCTGTCGGCCCTGGTTCAGGAGCGCTGCTTCTATGAGCTGGAAGCCCCGATCACCCGTGTCTGCGGCTGGGACACGCCCTATCCGCATGCATTCGAGTGGGAATACTTCCCGGGCCCGCAGAGGGTCTCGGATGCCCTGAAATCCGTCATGGTCGGAGGACGCTGATGGGCCGCTACGTCTTCAAGCTGCCCGACGTGGGCGAAGGCACCGCCGAGGCCGAACTGGTCGCCTGGCATGTCGCCGTGGGCGACACCGTGGCCGAGGATCAGATCCTGGCCGACGTCATGACCGACAAGGCGACGGTGGAACTGACCTCGCCCGTCGCGGGCACCGTCACCGCCCTGCACGGCGAACCGGGCGTGATGTCACCGGTCGGCGGGCCGCTGGTGGAGTTCGAGGTCGAGGGCGCGGGGAATGCCGCCGAGTCCGAGTCGAAGACCCCCTCCGTCTCCTCGCAAGAGCTCGGATCCACCTCCCTATCGGCTGACGCCGACAGGGAGGAGACTGCGCCGCAAAGTCTCCTCCCCATCGCAGATGGGGAGGGGGACCGCGAAGCGGTGGAGGGGTTCTTGGCCACCCCCGGCAACTACGTCTTCAAGCTGCCCGACGTGGGTGAAGGCACGGCAGAAGCGGAGCTGGTCGCCTGGCACGTCACCGTCGGCGACACCGTGGCCGAGGACCAGCTTCTGGCCGAGGTCATGACCGACAAGGCCACGGTCGAGCTGACCAGCCCCGTCGCGGGCGTGGTCACGGCGCTGCATGGCGAGGCAGGAACCCAGGTTCCGGTCGGCGGGCCACTGGTGCGTTTCGACGTGGAGGGCGCGGGCAATGTCGCCGCGACTCCGGCACGGAACGAGTCCGCACCGGCCCCCTCCACCGCTTCGCGGTCCCCCTCCCCCGATGGGGGAGGATTGCACCGCGCCAGCCCCAGTAAATCTCCCCCCTCTGCGGGGAGCACCCGCGAAGCGCGGGAGGGGGGCAAGTCCGTATCGCGCACCCCCCAGACCCCCGGCGTGCGCCCCCTCGCCTCCCCGGCGGTGCGCAAGCGCGCCCGCGAACTCGGCATCGAGCTCCAGTTCGTCCCCGGCTCCGGTCCGGCCGGCCGCATCGAGCACGGCGATCTCGACGCCTTCCTGGCCGGTGGATCGCGTCCAGCGGTTCCGGCGGCGTCCGCGGGCTCGACCTACGCCCGCGCCGAGGGGACGACCGAGGTCCGCATCATCGGCCTGCGCCGCAAGATCGCGGAGAAGATGGCCGACAGCGTCCGGCGCATCCCCCACATCACCTACATCGAGGAGATCGACGTCACGGCGCTGGAGGAGCTCCGCGCCCACCTGAACGCCCAGAACAAGGGGAGCGACCGGCCCAAGCTGAACCTGCTGCCGTTCATCGCCCGCGCCATCGTCGTAGCCCTGCGCGACCAGCCGCAGATCAACAGCCACTACGACGACGAGGCCGGGGTCCTGACCCAGCACGCGGCCGTGCATCTGGGCATCGCCGCCCAGACCCCGAACGGCCTCATGGTACCCGTGGTCCGCCACGCGGAGGCGCGCGACGCTTACGACACCGCGCTGGAAATCGCGCGGATCTCGGGCGCGGCCAAGGACGGCTCGGCCAAGCGCGAGGAATTGACCGGTTCGACCATCACCATCACCTCGCTGGGCACGCTCGGCGGTGTGGTCCACACCCCCATCATCAACCACCCCGAGGTCGCCATCGTCGGCCCGAACAAGATCCAGGAGCGGGTGGTGGTGAAGGACGGCCAGATGGTCGTGCGCAAGATGATGAACCTGTCGTCGTCCTTCGACCACCGCATCGTCGACGGCCACGACGCGGCCGTCTTCGTGCAGCGGATCAAGGGCCTGCTGGAACAGCCCGCCACGCTGTGGATGGGGTGATCCGCGGATGGCGGCGTCAGGGACGGACAGATTGCGCGTGAACCGCATCCGGCGTTCATGGAAGTCCCTTTCGCGAGGAACAGCCATGATCCGTCCCTTGACCGCCGCTCTGACGCTGCTCGGTGTGCTCGCCGCCACCCCGTCCTGGGCGTGCCTTCCGCCGCCGCCCAATGCGTCGCACGACACCTACATGGCCCGCGCCGTCTTCGTGGGACGCGTCGTCGAGGTGGACCGGACCGATCCCGCCGACTGCCTCGCTGCAGTCCGTGCTCGCGCCACGTCAGGCGCAGTTATGCAGGGGGATCCCGGCGAGCGGGGCTGCGAGGCGTTCGGCTTCGCCACGCTTGCACCTGTCCGCATCATCAAGGGCGAAGACGTCGTGACCGGCCCGGTTCGGGTCGCCTGGAACAGCGTGCCGTTCTGCGCGGTCGGATGGACGGCCGAGGTCGGCGGCCTCGCTATCGTCATGGTGCCTGACGCCGATCGTTCCATGCCGGACGGGGCGACTGCGACGGTCGAGGGCATCCACCAGTACGAACCCCTGTTCCGAACCATTCTGGACCTGGTCGCGGAAACCCGACCCTGATCTCCCCACATCGGCGAAGCATGACCCAGACCCTCAAGACCAAAGTCCTCATCATAGGTGCCGGCACCGGCGGCTATGTCGCGGGGATCCGCTGCGGGCAGCTGGGGCTCGAGACCGTGCTGGTCGACGGTGGTGATGGCCTGGGTGGCACCTGCCTGAACGTCGGCTGCATTCCGTCCAAGGCGATCATCCACGCGGCTTCCAAATTCGAGACCGTGGCCAAGGCGGCGGGCGACGGCACCTTGGGCATCACGGCGTCCGCGCCCGCCATCGACCTGTCCCAGACCGTCGCGTGGAAGGACGGGATCGTCCGCAAGCTGAACGCCGGCGTCGCGGCCCTGCTGAAGAAGGCCAAGGTCAAGGTCATCAAGGGCTGGGCGACCTTCGCCGACGCCAAGACCTGCCGAGTCGAAACCGCAGACGGCCCCATCACCATCACGGCCGAGCACGTCATTCTGGCGACCGGGTCCGAACCGGTCGAGCTGCCGTTCCTTCCGTTTGGCGGCGACGTCATCTCCTCGACCGAGGCCCTCTCTCTGGACGCGGTGCCAGGCAAGCTGGTGGTCGTCGGTGGCGGCTACATCGGGCTGGAGCTCGGCATCGCCTATCGGAAGCTGGGGGCCGAGGTCGCCATCGTCGAAATGGCCGACCGCATCCTGCCGCTCTACGACAAGGCTCTCACCGATCCAGTCCACAAGTGGCTGGAGCGGCATGGGGTCCAGCTGTTCCTCGGTGCCCGCGCGGGTGGCTTCGGCGACGGCTCTCTTTCGATCACCACGAAGGACGGTGAACCCCTGTCGATCCCGGCCGACAAGGTTCTGGTCACCGTGGGCCGCAAACCGCGCACGTCTGGCTGGGGTCTGGAAAACATGGGCGTGGCCATGGCCGGGCCGTTCGTGAAGGTCGACGACCGCTGCGCCACCTCGATGAAGAACGTCTGGGCCGTCGGCGACCTGACCGGCGAACCCATGCTGGCCCACAAGGGCTCGGCCCAGGGCGAGATGGTCGCCGAGATCATCGCCGGGAAGGACCGGCGGTTTGACCCGGTCACCATCGCCGCCGTCTGCTTCACTGAGCCGGAGATCGTCTCGGCCGGCCTCGGCCCGCTGGATGTCGAGGGTCGTGACGACGTGATCCAGTCGGTCTTCCCGCTGGCCGCCATCGGCCGCGCGCTGGCCATCGAGGCGGGCGAGGACGGCGGTTTCGTGCGGGTGATCGCGTCGAAGAGCGACCACCGAATCCTGGGCCTCCAGGCCGTCGGCCAGCACGTCGCCGAACTGTCCAACAGTTTCGCCCAGATGCTGGAGATGGGCGCGGTGCTCGAAGACGTCGCGGGCGTCATCCACGTCCACCCGACGCTGGGCGAGGCCTTCCACGAGGCGTCCCTGCGCGCGCTGGGCCACGCCATTCATATCTGATCGACGGACGGCGTCCGACCGATTCTGACGTATCGATGCCTTATCCTCGGGCTCATCGCGATTCCGCTTGCGCGCCCGAACCAACGAAATGTGCACGATGTGCACTCAAAAAATGCAAGTGGACATTCGAACCTCGCCCGGGCCGGAGCGAGGCAGACCTGTCGATTGGACCTAGGATCGAGCGGTCACCCGTGGCTAACTCCGGCGCAAACCGGAGGGACCCCATGAAGCCGATCATCGCCGCCGCCGCGCTAAGCCTGCTGCTCGCAGGCACTGCCGCCGTCGCCCAGGAAGCAGCCTCGACCGGTCCGGTCACCCTGGTCCAGGCCGGACGTCTGCTGGACCGCCCGGGCCAGGCGCCGCGCGGACCCTCCACCGTCGTCATCCGTGATGGGCGGGTGGTGGAGGTGCGCGACGGCCTTGTCGGCACCGACGCCTTTCCGGGCGCCGAGATCGTGGACCTGTCCGATCGCTTCGTCCTGCCCGGCCTGATCGACAGCCACGTCCATCTCGCGACCAGCCAGGCGGGGCAGGCAGGCCTGATCGCCCAGTTCACCGAGAGCGTTCCGACCACGGCCTACCGCGCAGCCGAGAACGCGCGCATCACCCTGATGGCCGGCTTCACCACGGTGCGGAACCTGGGTGATGGAGACGGGGTCAACCTGGCGCTCCGCGATGCCGCCGCCCGCCATGCGCTGCCCAGCCCTCGCATCGTCGACGCGGGTCGAAGCATCTCGACCACCGCAGGCCACATGGATGGGCGCAACGGGCTGAACGATGAGCTGCGCGAGCACACCGACCATGCCAACGTCTGCGACGACACCGCGTCCTGCCGCGAGGCCGTCCGCCTGCAGATCAGCCGGGGCGTCGACGTCATCAAGATCGCCACGACGGGCGGAGTGAACAGCCGCATCGGGGCCGGCCTCGGCGCCCAGATGTTCGAGGATGAAGCGCGTGCCCTGATCGAGACGGCCCATCTGTATGGCAAGCGGGTCGCCGTCCACGCCCACGGGGCCGACGGCATCGCGCTGGCGCTTCGACTCGGCGCGGACTCGATCGAACACGGCACCATCTTCGACGACGAGACGATCCGGCTGTTCCGCGATTCCGGTGCCTATTATGTCCCGACCCTGTCGACGGTGAACGGCTACCGCGAGCGCCTGGCCGCCGACCCGAATGCCTACTCCGCCGAGGTCCTGCCCAAGATCCTGTGGCGCATCGAGGTCACGGGTGACTCACTGGAACGCGCCGTGCCCGGTGGCGTGCGCATCGCCTTTGGCACCGACGCCGGCGTGTCCATGCATGGCCGCAATGCGGACGAGTTCGAGCTGATGGTCCAGCACGGCATGACCCCGATGAGCGCCATCCAGGCCGCGACCGTCAACGCCGCCGACCTGCTGGGCCTTGGCGAGGAGCTGGGAACCCTTGAACCCGGCCGCCGCGCCGACATCATCGCAGTCGACGGCGATCCTCTGTCGGATGTCACGGTGCTGAAGGATGTCGATTTCGTGATGCGCGATGGGCGCGTCTACAAGCACGAGGACTGACCTTCGCCGTTGCCTCGGCGGCGGTCATGAGACAGGAAGCGCCCATGACCGTCGATCCCGCGCTCCCTCGCCACGACTGGACCCTGACCGAAGTCGAGGCCCTGTTGGCCCGCCCCTTCATGGACCTGGTGTTCGCGGCCGCGAGCGTGCACCGGCGCTGGTTCGACCCGTCGGAGGTCCAGACCTCGCAGCTGCTGTCGATCAAGACCGGCGGCTGCGCCGAGAACTGCGGCTACTGCTCGCAATCGGCGGCCTTCGACACCGGGCTGAAGGCCGAGAAGCTGATGGACGCCACCTTGGTCATCGCCGAGGCCATGGCGGCCAAGGCGGGTGGGGCCAGCCGTTTCTGCATGGGCGCGGCCTGGAGGGAACTCAAGGACCGGGACACGCCCAAACTGGCCGCCATGATCTCGGGCGTGAAGGCCCTGGGCCTGGAGACCTGCGCGACGCTGGGCATGCTGACGGCAGATCAGGCGCGCCAGCTAAAGGACGCCGGGCTGGACTACTACAACCACAACCTGGACACAGGCCCGGACTACTACGCCGACGTGGTCACGACCCGGACCTATCAGGACCGTCTGGAAACGCTGGAGCATGTGCGCTCTGCCGGAATGAAGACCTGTTGCGGCGGCATCGTCGGCATGGGCGAAAGCCGCCGGGATCGCGCGGGACTGCTGCACGCCCTGGCCACCCTGCCCGAGCATCCCGATAGCCTGCCGGTCAATGCGCTCGTACCTGTGTCCGGCACGCCGCTAGGCGACCGGGTCAGGCGCGAGGGCGAGATCGACCCCATCGAGTTCGTCCGCACCGTCGCCGTGGCCCGTCTGGTCTGTCCCAAAGCCATGGTCCGGCTGTCAGCCGGCCGCGAGGGCATGAGCGCAGAAATGCAGGCCCTGTGCTTTCTGGCCGGCGCCAACTCCATCTTCGTGGGCGGACGCCTCCTGACCACCCCCAATCCAGGTGAGGACGCCGACGCGGCCCTGTTCGCCAAACTGGACCTGCGGCCGATGGCGTTCGGCACCGAAGCGCGAGCCGCGTAACCCGACCTTAAGCGGAGCCATGGCAGAAGGGCGGTCATGGATCGTCGCGCCCTTCTCGCCGCCCCTGTGCTTCTCGCTGCTGCCACCCCCGCGCTCGCGGGTGCGGGAGGGGGTGGTTCGACCAGTTCGACGGGTGGCTACCTTCGCTATCCGACCATCACGGCGACCACGATCCGGTCGGACGGCCGTCGAGGCGTCATGACGGTCGAGACCGGCGTCGACGTGGCCGATCCCGCCCTGCACCTTCGCGCCCAGCAGTCACAGCCCCGTATGCGCGCGGTGTTTGCCATCCTGGTCCAGCGCGAGGCCGAGAGCCTGCTGCCCGGTGCCGTGCCCAACGTTGATCGACTGGGGGCGCAACTCCAGTCTGCGGTCAACATCATTCTCGGCCGACGCGGAGCCGCCAAGCTGCTGCTCGGCACCGTGATGGTGGTCTGAGGCCTATCGGGGGGCAGCGATCCGGCTACGTCGCTGCGGGGCGGCTACGATCGGTTCAAGCGGATTGCTCAGGACCGGCGGCGGCGGCGTCGTGACGACAGCTGTCTCTGCGACCTCGGCGGCTGAGGCCTCTTCCTGCGCTACTGCCCGCGCCTCCACCTGTGTCTCCGCCTGTGGTCGGATGACCGGGGCGAGAGTGATCACTGGCGCGGCGACCGTCTGGATCGCCACGCCGGTATCGACCAGCGGGGCAGGCAGTTCCTCGATATAGGTCGCCAGCGCAGCCAGCTTTTCGATCGTCGGTTCGGTCCCGGCGTGACTGCCGGTAAACGCCCCAGGCAGGCCCCAGGCCCCGGTCCAGCGATAGAAGATGTGGGTGTCGATCTGGCGGAGCTTCACGAGCCGCTCCGCCCAATACGGTGCGACCCAGTCGGTATGGTAGTGGGTGGCCATGCCCACTTCCGGGATGACCCGGCCGTTCAGCGCCGAGGCCGCTGCGGCCCGGGCCCGCGCCCAACCGGCGGCGGACGGCTGCCGCGCCATCGCACCGTCGCAGGTGAAGCTGAACTGGCAACCCGTCGTCCGCTCCTGGCCTTGGAAAACCACACCGCAGACCGTCTTTGGAAAGGCGGGATGCCGCATCCGGTTCAGCACGACCTGGGCCACGGCCGCCTGTCCCAGGGCACCTTCCGACGCGGCCTCGTAGTAGATGGCGGCGGTCAGGCAATCGAGAGCCCGGGCGTAATCCGCGATGCGGTCCGGCGGCATGATGAAGGGACGCGCGGCCTGGATCGGCAGGTCCGAGAACGGGAGCGAGGCGTTCCAGGCCCGGGCGGCGTCCATGGAGATCGGACGAACGTCATCGGGCGCGACGGTCAGATCCAGAAGCGGACCGGGCAAGCCGGACGGGACGACGTCGGCGGAGACCTGGCGTGGGGTGGCCGCAGCCATCTCGGCGAGCCGGGTCTGGACAAGGGCTGTCCCGGCACCGAGGACGATCATCAGGCAAGCCGCCAACGCCACGACCAAGGGTGACCAGAGTGAAAAGGCCACTTGCCCCGAGACTTTGGTCACGCGGTGCCACAGGGCACCTCCGGGAGCGGGATTCGTCGCGGCGACGTCCGAGCTCATCCTGCGCTCCTCAGTCCATAGGCATACTGAAGACCCAGAAGGAAGCTCCAGAACGCGGCGATGGACGGCACCTGCAGGGCGAAGTCAGTGAGGCCATGGAGGAGAATGACCAGGTTGGCGCAGATCAGTCCTATCAGCAGGCCATTGCTCGATCCGGTTCCGACGCGGCCAACCGAGCGCGCGATGATCCACCCGATCAGAAGGAACATCGGGGTCGCGCCGAGCACGCCCGCTTCCTCCAGCCACTGCAGGTAGACGTTATGGGTTGCGCGGATGGTCCAGACGTCCGGCGCGGTTTCGGCCGTCATCAGATGAAGGTTCACGGTGTCGAAGCTGCCCAGTCCCCAACCGAACAGCGGCGAGGCGATAAAGGCGTCCCAGTGGGTGGCGAAAAGCGCGGCTCGGTCATTGAGTCCGACACCGGTCTGACCCAGGCGGGACCAAAGCAGATCATTGCCACCGACGAGCAAGAGAAGAGACGTGGCGATCAGCACGCCGCCTGCCGCCAGAATGGATCCGCGGCCAGCGGTCTGGCGAGCGAAAGTCCAGACAAGCAGAACGCCCGCCGCGCAGACCGTTGCGGCCATGCCCATGCGCGAGGCTGTCAGGATCAGGCAGACCACACTCAAGGTGGCGCAGGTGATTGGGACGGCCGTCCGGGTCAGCCGGGAAGACAGCCCGCGCCCGTCGGTCCGTCGCCAGTCCCGCAGGAACACCGACAGGGCGAGCACGGTCAGGACTCCGAAGACCGTCGCTCCGCTGTTGGCACTGAGGAAGCCGCCGGTCAGTCGGCCGCCTTGCGCGATCTGCGTGCCAGATAAAAAACTCATCAGGGCGATCAAGGCATAGACGCCGCCAACCCAAACGATCACTTCGATGGTTGCCTGGCCCCGATCGCGGCGTGCGCCCTGGAGAGCGCCGACCGCAAAGGCGCTGGCCAGACCCAGAAGCTTGGTTATCTCGCCAAGCGTGGCGGAGCGGTCGACCGTGAGCGCCCCTGGCGTGATATCGGCCCAGCTCCATGCCGGATGAGAGCCGCCCGGTCCCCATGAGGTCAGGGTCCAGAGCGCTACGGAAACGACGACGACAAACAGCATCGCTGGAACACGGACATCGATCATGTCCACGTCCCGGCGGAGCGGGGTCGCGATCGCGACGATCAAGGCCAGGCCCAGTGCGGCTGTCAGCCATTGCGCCGCCGCAGACTGATTGGCACCGAATGCCAGATGAGCGGCTGTAAACAGCAGCGGCGCGGCAGCCAGCGCGGCGAAGATGAGCAAACCCGGTCGGCGGTCACGTCGGGTGCCGCCGAACCCGGCCGAAGCGCTCCGTCGCCTGGCACCCACCGATGGGCTGATGAGCCGTTCGCTCATGGATCTAGGCCGCGTAGTACTTCTTGTAGGACCCGTAGTAGTAACCAGCGTCGCCGTAGCCGTAGCGCGCCTGGGCCTTCATATCGACCTGCGTCAGCCCGACGCCCGCGACATGGGCACCGGCCTGTTCAAGCACCTTGAGCGCCGCCGCGATCGCCTTTTCAGGCGTCGCGCGCCAGCGGGCTAGGAACACGACCGCGTCAGACTTGGCGGCGATCAGGCGCGTATCCGAAACAGCGAGAACGGGAGCTGTGTCGAGGATCACCAGGTCGAAGTTCTGGCGCAGGGTGGCGAGCAAGCGGTCCATCTCAGGTGACCCGAAGACGTCCCGCGGCGTGAAGCTGTTCTTGGCCAGTGGCAGAACCCAGGCCCCGGAGGGTTCATCCAGCATCATGGCTTGGTCGAGAGAAATGGATCCGTTCAGGACCTCGACCAGCCCGTGCTCGGGCTCGACGGCCAGCAACCGATTGACGTTTCGCCTGCGCAGGTCGCAGTCGATCAGTGCGACCTTGAGCCCGGATTGTGCCGAGACACGGGCAAGGCAAAGCGCTGTGTTGGTCTTGCCTTCCGCCGGCAGGGCCGACGTCAGGGTGATCACCCGAACCTGATGCCCGATGCGCGAGAACAGAATAGACGCCCTCAGCGCGCGCACGGCCTCAGCGAAACTCGACAGCGGCCGTCTGACGACATGGTCGGCGGGGGTGTCGTCCCGATCATCCGGATCGACCACCGACGCAAGGAGCGGAACCGAGCCCAGATGAGGCAGCCCAAACTTGTGTTCGACGTCCTCGGCGGTGATGACGCCGGTATCTAACATGATGGCCAGAACGACGGCGGCGACCCCCAGAGCAAGGGCGATCCCCAGGCCAATGGCCAGGTTCAGGGGCACATTGGGCGAACTCGGCCGATTGGGAATGGCTGCGGACGACACGATGCGGGCATCGGACTCCTGCAGACCTTCGGTGCTGGTTGTCTCCTGAAAACGGTTCAGGAAGCTCTCGTACAGGGTGCGGACAGACTCGGCATTGCGCTCGAGCTCGTTCAGTCGAACACCTGCGGCATTGTTGGCCGCCAGCGCGCCACGCGCGGACCCCAGGCTGCCAGCCATCGACCCTGTCCGTTCGCGGGCGACCTGCACCTGGGCTTCGAGGTTGGAGATGATCCGCCGGATCTCGGCCTGGATCTGAGCGTCGATATCAGCCAGCTCCCGTTCGGCGCGGACCATGTCGGGGTGCCGGGGCCCATAGCGCCCGGAGAGCTCGGCCACCCGCCCCGAAACTTCGGCGCGGCGCGCGCGCAGTTGCTGAACGACCGAAGAGCCGAGTGCCTCGCCGACATCCTCGCCATTCGAACCCGCCGCCAGTTGGGCGCGCGCCGTGCGCAGGCGGGCTTCGGCTTCCGCCTGTGTCGCGCGAACCGTGGCCAGCTGCTGATTGTAGGCGGAGATCTCCTGCTCGGTCAGCGTCGCACCGGAGGCACTGAGCAGGTTGTTGGCCGAGCGATACTGCTCAACGGCCGCTTCGGTCTGCTGCACTTCGGCGCGCAGGTCCGCCAGACGCGTGTTCAGCCAGCCGTTGGCCTGGCGAGTGGCATCGAACTTCGCTTCGAGCTGTTCGAGCAGATAGCGCTCGGCATAGGTATTGGCGATGCGCGCCGCCTTTTCCGGGTCTTTGGACGTGAAGCCCAGCACCATCACATAGGTGAGGCCCGATCGCTTGACCGACAGCCGCTTGAGCACGGCATTGACCACCGCATCCCGCTCACGCTGGCGTTCGAGCGTACTCAGACGATCACGCGCGGCGTCCGGCGCAGCGGCTCCGAACACGGCACCAACGCCTCCGATGAGCGATTGCAACGGGCCGGGATCCGCCAGAGCCGCATTGAACTCAGGGTCCTCGTCCAGCTCCAGAGCATCGACGACGCGCTCCGCGAGCCGCCTGGATTTCATGATCTCAATTTCGGTGTCGACCACGCCGGCGTCGGGCGTCAGGCCGGACAGGACCGCTTCGGCGTCTACCACGTTCTGGGAGCGCGTATCGATCGTCAGGCTGGTCGTGGCGGTAAACAGTGGAGTCGCACGAGTGGTCACGACGATCGACGCGACCATTACGACCATCACCACCGCAAGGAAAAGCGGAAGCCGCCGCCGGAAAAGCGCGATGACCCGATGCAGATCGATGCCTTCGGCGGCGTCGGCATCTCCCTTGCCCAGCCCGTCCGTGACCCCCTCAGGTGTCCTGTTTCCGGAGAGTGTATTCAGCATCAAGCTACGCTCACCACACTCAAGAGGGCTCGATCAGAACTGGGCGACGAGCGTTGCCGTCAACCGGTTGGTGTCGAACTCCGCCCCGCCCGCCAGGCCATCCGACGTCTGCTCGAACCGGCCGACCGACAGACTGACCCCCACGTTCCGGTTGAGCAGGTAGGTACCCCCCACGGAAAGCTGGAGACGCTGGTCCTCGCGGTCGATGCCTTCATAGGTGTCTGTCGACAGAGAGGCCTCGGCGTTAAGCAGCACGTTGCGCATCAGCTCATGGTCCACACGCGCCCCGACTGATGTGGACAGGTAGCCGCCCGAGCCGACGATCCCTGAATCCTCAATGGTCCGGGATCCAAAGGTCGTCACGGTGGTCAGCTGGGTCGGGAACCACTCAAGCTGGGCGCGCCCCCCGAAGCCATCGATCTCGTCATAGACGGCGGCATCGAAGTCCTGGGCGATATAGCCGACCGCGATCTCGCCTCGCGCAACGGCACCGACCTCGAAGTTCGCTCCGGCGAGAACCTCATAACCCTCGGAATCGCGCGCCGGCAGCAAAGCTGAGACCGCCGTGTCATAGTCGCGCTTGTTCGTTGTGGCCTGGACGAAGAGGGCCGTCGCGGGGCTGAGGGCGACATCGACCCTCCCTGTCAGGCTGCTGATGGTCCGGTCTCGGTTGTCCTGATCGACCACGGTGCCGGCCAGCGTAACGGCGTCCTCGTAATCGAACTCCCGGCGATCGCCTCGCGCGGACAGCTTGACCCGTCCGGCGACATGGCTGGCGGCGAGGAACGACGAGGCCAGATCATAGCTGACCGGCTCACGGGTAGACGCCGGTGCGTTCGACGAAGTCCGCGGCTCGGTGATCGAGGCGAAGTTCACACCACCCGCGATGTTGCTGGCGCGCGTGATGTCCAGTCGCCCATTGGCACCGACATCCCAGTCCTCATAGTTCTCGGCGTCGAAGTCCTGGTAGCGGGCGATCGTTCCGCGCGCGAAGGCGGAAAGCGAGTGGCGAGACCAGCCCGATTCCACTTGAATCTCGGGCTTGAGACGAACGATCCAGTCGCTGTCCGCACCTGTCGCCGTCGCGAAGATGTTGTCGTTGTGCTCAGCGTCGATCTGCAGGAGCGGGTAGACGGCGAAGGTCCCGGCCGTCAGCCCAAGGGCTTCATACTCCGGACGCGGACGCTCACGGACCGATACATTGCGGTCCCGTGCAAACAGATCGGCACCTTCGACCTGAGCCTGCGTGAGCGTGCTGGCTGCGGTCTGGGCGTGGCTCGCTCCAGCTGACGTCAGCGCCAGCAGAGATATGATCAACGAAATACGACTGGTCCGGCTGGCCATGGGTCCCCCATCGCTCCGCAGGAGCGCTTTCTTGGATGGCATCATCGAGGCTCTAGGTGCCCGGACGGTAGTCTGAGCCGCCACCACCAACGCCGCCGGCGGAGCCCGATCCGCCGACACCCGGAGCAGAGCCCCCGGCACCGCCGCCAGCGCCGGGCACAACAGCCGGCATAGACGCATTGACCGCAGCCTGGACGCTGGAAACGGCGTTGGAGGCCGCACGCGACAGCTGGCCGGACGCGGTCAGCGAACTCCGCGCGCTGGCGAGCGCCTGGGCGGCGACCATTGGGCTTGCGCCACTCGCGACGATCACGTTCTGGACGCTGGCTTCGATGATGGCCGCGGCTTCATCCGGAGCAAGTCCGGCGGCCTCCGCTTCGTTCTGGCCATTCACAATCGCCGCCTGGATCTGGGCGGCCAGCTCGGCGACCTCATCCTGGGCGGTGATCACTGGCGCAGACATCGCCACGGCAGGTCCAGTGAGGCTTGCGCCAGAGGCCAGCGCGGACGCAGCCAAGACAAGCAGAGTACGCATTTCCGTCACCCGATCGCTATTTTAACGAAGGGTTAATACATGACTCAGACGACACGGAGAACAGCGGTGCATGAAATTTGTGCGACGGTGGGCAGTCTGTTGAGCCTGCCGTGACCGTTTTGGACCTGTATTCAGGGGGAAGAGTCATCTGGAATCGTCAGACTCAGGGCCATTCTCCCGGCTGGGTCCGACACACTCTCCCTGACCGCGCGGACCAGTGCGGGGCGTGTCCGGGAGGCGACTATGAGCTCTGATCTGGCCTGGTGTCGCAGCTCCGGCGTAAGATCGCCCCATCTGTTCAGGCAGAACTGAAGCCGCCATGCCGTCACGTCGGGACCATGGGGTGCGGCCACATAGCTGCGATCAAGTGCATCCAGCATAGCTGCCGCGTCACCGTGCTGATCGGCGATCCAGGCAAGTCGGACCCAGGCTGTGGCGTCAAGTGGCCGATCCGCAAGGGTCTCTCGGGTCGCGAGGGCGGCCGCATCAAGATCCGGGGGCGAGGCCGCGGTTGCCGCCAGGGCTCGCGCATCACTCACGGCTGCCAGGCGGGGTTGATCGGGTTCCCAGCTTGCCGGTTGGCTCAAGGGAAGGGCCAGGGCGATGCCACAAGCCAGGGTGACCGCCCCCAGCGCCGCGAACAGGCCTGTGCGGACACTCCTGCCCAGCCGCATTTCGTCCTCCCGTTTCGCCGAAGCGACCTAGAGGGCGACGTTGACCCAGTCAAATGCCCCGCCGCGCGCCTGGCGCTCGCGCCAGCGGTAGTCCACGCGATCCCAGCGCGAGACCCAGGGCGAGAGGCTGTCCAGCACGAACTCCCCGCGATCCGATGCCAGGAGCAGGACCGCATGCGTCTCGCCCCAGCGGGTCTCGACGATGGCAATGGACAGCGCCTCGGCCGGCACGCCAGCGTCGAGCAGGGCTGCGCGCTTGGCCAGAACGAAGTCTTCGCAGTCCCCCCGGGATCCCACAGGCAGGGTCCAGCGGTCCTGCTCACCATGCAGGTCCAGGTCGTCGACGTGACGGATCTCGCGGTTGAGCCGGCGGTTTATGTGGTTGACAGTGCGCCAGCCCTGGCGGTCCAGGGTGTAGGTCGCCGTCGTGTCCGGGACGGCTTCCGCGACGGTGATCTCGGTCGCGGCAGGTTCAGCCTCACCGGCCGCTGCGGTCGCTGTGAAATCGGTTGCTGCCACCGCCTCGACCCTGAGCGGATCGCCGGCCGCCTCGACCGCAGGCCGGGCTGCGTCCTCTGCTGCGAAGGCAGCGGTCGAGGGCAGGACTGCCGTCGCCTTCGCAAGCCCGGGCGTCAGTCTCAGAAACCTGGGAACCAGCGAGGTGATCGGCGCGCCGGACAATAGGGGCGCGAGCTCGTCCGGGGCCGCTGCGGGGGCCGTCGCAGCTCGTGGCGACAGTCCGAACAGGGCGGTCCAACGTCTGCGGTTGGCCTCGGCCGCCAGTTGTTCGAGATCCGGGATCGGGCCGCTGGCCGGGCATTGGTCGGGAGCGCGGCGGCACAGGGCGATGAAGCCGTCAGGGGCAGGCGCGGCCGCACCCAGGGGCATGGTCGGCGCGTTGTCTCCACGCGGTTCGGCAAAGGCCACGGTGGTCGTCGCACTGAGGCCGACAAAGGCCGCCAGCGCGATCGCCACCCTGTTCGCCGGTCGCTTCTTGCAGACCATGACTGCTCCCCGAAGTTGAGGACAGTCTGCACAGCAACCGCTAAGGCCGGTTTCACGGTTAAGGTTTGCGGCGTCTTGAAGATCAGGGTTTTCAGGCGATTAACCCTAAACCGGCAACGCCCCCCGCTTGACCACGGTTCGCATCGCCACGCTGGACGACACCCGGGTCACTCCGGGGATGGTGGTCAGCGACCGGGCGTGGACCCGCTCCAGATCGTCGACGTCCCGGACGACCAGCCGCAGAAGATAGTCCGACCCGCCGGTCATCAGATAGCACTCCACCACCTCCGGCACGCTGGCGATGGCCGTTTCGAAGGCGGTCAATGCGCTCTCGGCCTGGGACGATAGGGTCACAGTCACGAAGACGCTGATGGGAAGGCCGACCGCGCGTTCATTGATGACCGCAGCATAGCGGCTGATGACGCCCGCCGTCTCCAGCGCCCGCAAACGACGCAGGCAAGCGCTCTCCGACAGGGCCACCTGCCGCGCCAGTTCACTATTGGTCATCCGCCCGTCCGCTTGCAGCAGGCGGAGCATTTTTCTGTCTATAGGGTCCAGCTGGACCGCAGAAACTGTCTTCATGGAAATCTTTGGTCGTTGTTTTTGCGACTTTACGATGATCAGTTGTCGAAAAGAACAGGAACCTGCGACGCATAGGGCGCTATTTTCCCGCCAAACCCTTCAGAGGTGAGGAAACCCCATGCGCGTCGGCGTCCCCAAGGAAATCAAGAAGAACGAACACCGCGTCGGCCTGACGCCCACGGCGGTACGCGAGTACGTGGCGCGCGGCCATCAGGTCTCCGTGCAGACGGGTGCGGGCCTCGGTGCCGGCTTCGCCGACGACGCGTTCGTCAAGGCAGGCGCGACCATCGTCGCCGATGCCCCGACGATCTTCGCCAACTCCGACATGATCGTGAAGGTCAAGGAGCCCCAGAAGGTCGAGTGGGAGATGCTGCGCGAGGACCAGATCCTCTACACCTACCTGCACCTCGCGCCCGATCCCGAGCAGACCAAGGGGCTGATGGCGTCGAAATGCGCCGCTATCGCCTATGAGACGGTGACTGACGCGCGCGGCGGCCTGCCGCTTCTGGCCCCGATGTCCGAGGTCGCAGGCCGCATCGCCGTTTTCTCGGCCGCCGAAACCCTGCTGAAGCACAACGGCGGCATGGGCCTTCTGTTCTGCGGCGTGCCGGGCGTGGCCGCGCATGGCCATGGGCCTGGGCGCCGAGGTGGTGGTGCTGGAACGCTCGATCCCGCGCATGGCCTATATCGACGAAGTAACAGGCGGCCGGGTCATCACCCGTTATTCCTCGATCGGCGCGATCGACGAGGAAGTGGTCAAGGCCGACGTGGTCATCGGCGCCGTGCTGGTGCCCGGCGCCGAGGCCCCCAAGCTGATCAAGAAGGCGCACCTCAAGCAGATGAAGCCCGGTTCGGTGCTGGTCGATGTCGCCATCGACCAGGGCGGCTGCTTCGAGACCAGCCACGCCACAACCCACGAGGACCCGACCTACACCGTCGACGGCGTCGTTCACTACTGTGTGGCCAACATGCCGGGTGCCGCGCCGCGCACCTCATCCGAGGCGCTGAACAATGCCACCCTGCCCTTCGGACTGGCCCTGGCCGACCACGGTCTGGAGGCGCTGAGGAAGGATCCCCATCTGGCGCGCGGTCTCAATGTGCTGAAGGGCGAGATCACCTATCCCGCCGTCGCCGAAGCGATGGGACTGTCCTGGTCGGACCCGTTCGGGGTCTGGGCCCGGGGCTAGGCCGTCATTGCTGCCGGGGCCGCAGCGGACGGTCCTGGCACGCCGGTGGGGGCGAGATCGATCTCGCGTTCCAGGGCAGCCAGTTCCTTGTCGGCGGTCTTCCAGTCGTCTTCGGATGGTTTTCGGGGGTGCGCCCACTCGGCCCTGATCTTCTCACGGGCCTCCTTGATCTCGGCCAGAGCCAGCCGGACCTGGTCGAAGAAGCCCATGTCACCGAAGGCCTCCTCTACGACGGCCTCCAGGCGGTCGGCGATCCGGTCCTTGTCCTCTGCGACGCCGAAGGCTGTGGCATAGGCCGCCTGTGCACGCTTCATCTCCGCGTCCACGGGTGCCGCCGGGGCCGGGGAACCCGCATCCTCGGCCTTTGGTTCTGGCGGCGTCTGGCCGGCGGCGGTGTCGGCTGCGTCGCGCGCCTCGGTTGCGGCCAGGATCGCCATCTTCATCTCGCCGCTGGTCGGGTTCTTCCCGTCGGCTTCGACGTAGGCCTTCACGGCCGAGCGCAGTTCCTTGGCCAGTTCGGCGGTCATCTTGAGCGCCGCCTTGGGGTCCAGCTTCACCATCAGCTTGAGCGCATCCATGCGCTCTCGCACGGCCTGCACCTTCCGGGCGGCGAACTCCTTCATCCGCGACTTCTGCTGGTCGCGCATGTCCGTCAGCGATGGCAAAGCGACGCTCTGCGCCTTGAGCGGCTGGAGCAGCTTGTCTGCAGCCGGTACCGGGCGTCGCGCCTGTGAGGCGAATGGCACGGCGGTGGATGGTGTCAGCGAGATCATTCTGATCTCTCCCGTGGTTTCGGGATCGAGCCTATTCCGACCCGGCTTTCGATCCGCTTAAGCGTCGCCCTGTCGCCTTGCGGGTTCGGCGTTCACGCTCGATATGCCGCCCATGTCCGAAGCCGATCCCATCGCGCCGTCCCTCGACGACTTCGCCCGTCTGGCGCGGCAGGCCTTCGATGCCCTGCCCGAGCCGTTCAAGTCCGCGGCCGGTGAGGTGGTGATCCGCGTCGATGACTTTCCCGATGAGGAGACGCTGGCGTCCTTTAGCATGGAGGACCCGTTCGAGCTGACGGGGCTGTACCACGGTCACCCTATCGGAGAGCGCGATGCGCTCGGGCCAGCCGCTGAGCCCAGTCGGGTCTTCCTCTACCGACGACCGATCCTGGACGAGTGGTGCGAGCGGGGCGATGTGGGGCTGTACGAGATCATCTCGCACGTCCTGATCCACGAAATCGGCCACCACCTGGGGCTCGATGACAACGACATCGACGCCATCGAGGATGACGACTGAGGGGGCTCAGGCCTCCGGCTGCGGCGGGGCGGTGATGACCTCGACGTTGTCGTTCAGCAGATAGCTCAGTTCCGACAGGGCCAGGGCGCGCGCCTCGGGCGTGGTCGCCTGCTCTACAGCGTCGAGCTTGACCGGAATGTCCTCGGCAATGCCCCTGAGAATGCACTTCAGGTCGCCGTCCGTGCCGCGCTCGGCGAGGATCAGGTGACCTTGCATGTCCAACCCGGCAAGGGTCGTTGCCTGGGTGCGGAAGTCGCTCCATCCCGCTGGAGTCGCGTCCGGCGAGAAGCTCTGAGACAGCGCCTTCAATGCCGACGCGCGGGCCACGATGTCGGCGAACAGGGGCTCGGATGCGACCGAAACCGGTGCCCCGGCAACGGCTGCGGGCTCCGCAGCGGCCAGGGCAACATTCGGATCGGCCAGAATAAGGGCGGCGGCGAGGGCGATTCCGCAGGACATGGCGGGCTCCATTTCGCGAATCGGCGATTGAACCGGTCTACGCCCCGACCGTAAACGAGACCTTGCCCTCCCCGATCCGGAAGACCCGATGACAGACGCCGCCTGGACCGCCTTCGACGCCGCCGCTGAGCAACACGGGCAGGCGCGCATCCTCGATCAGTTCGCGGCCGACCCCGATCGTCTGTCGCGGATGACTGTCGAGGCGGCAGGGCTATGGCTGGACCTGTCCAAGCAGAGCTGGACCCGCGAGGCGTTCGAGGTCTGCCTCGAGCTCGCTCGGGCCTCAGGTGTCGAGCCGGCACGGGCGCGACTGTTCGGCGGCGAGGCGGTCAACGATACCGAAGGCCGGGCTGTGCTGCACCCGGCGCTCCGGGCCGCGGTCGGCTCCGACTTCCGGGCACTGGGCGAGCCCGTCTCGGCTGAGGTCGACCAGGTCCGTCGTGCGATGGCCCAGTATGCGACGGCCGTGCGCGAGGGACACGAAACTGGCGCGACGGGCAAGCCGTTCAAGGCCATCGTCCATGTCGGCATCGGCGGATCGGATCTGGGCCCGCGCCTGATCTGGGATGCGCTGAGACCGCTCGATCCCGCGATCGATATCCGCTTCGTGGCCAATATCGATCCTCGCGACATGGCCGAGGCCCTGACCGGGCTCGAGCCTGAGACAACGCTGGTGATCGTCGTGTCCAAGACCTTCACCACGCAGGAGACGCTGGCCAATGCGGAGCTGGCAATGGCCTGGCTGGCCGCCGCCCTGCCAGAGGACGGACGCGACAAACACTTCATCGGAGTGACGGCGTCACCCGAACGCGCCCAGGCTTTCGGATGTGGCCGGACCTTCGCCTTCCGCGATTGGGTCGGTGGCCGGTATTCGTTGTGGTCGGCCGTCAGCCTGTCCTGCGTGGTCGGCCTGGGGCCGGAGGTGTTCGGACGTCTGCTGGACGGAGCGCGGGCGATGGACGAGCACTTCCAGTCCGCGCCGCTGGCGGCGAATGCGCCGGTTCTGATGGCGATGGCCCAGGTCTGGAATGTCGACGGGATGAAGCGCCGGGCGCGCACGGTCGCCCCCTATGCACACGGTCTTCGCCGTCTGCCGGCTTTCCTGCAGCAGCTGGAGATGGAGTCGAACGGCAAGCGGGTGCGGCGCGACGGCTCGCCCGCCACGCGGGGCACCTGTCCGGTGGTGTTTGGCGAGCCCGGTACGAATGGCCAGCACGCCTTTTTCCAGCAGATCCATCAGGGGCCCGAGGTTGTGCCCGCCGAGTTCGTGGTCGTGCGTCGCACGGATGGCGAAATGGTGGAGGCCCCGCTTTGGGCCAATGCCCTGGCCCAGGGCCAGGCCCTGATGCAGGGCAAGACGACCGAAGCCGCGCGCGCCGAACTGTCAGGGATGGGACCGGCAGAGGCCGACCGACTGGCGGCGCACAAGACCTTCACCGGAAACCGACCCTCGACCACCATCCTGCTGGACGCGCTGACGCCCGAAGCGGTCGGTGCCCTGATCGCCCTCTATGAGCACAAGACCTGCGTCGAGGGCGTGATCTGGGACATCAACAGCTTCGACCAGTGGGGGGTCGAGTTGGGCAAGGTCCTCGCCAAGGCCATCCTGAAGGACGTCGAAGCCGGAGAGCCGTCAAAGGGCCTGGACCCCTCGACGGCTTTCTTGCTCGGTCGCCTGCTGGCCTAAAGCGAACCCGCCTCAGTAGTTGCGCCAGCGGCGGTCGTCGCGGCGATCGTCGCGCCAGTCACGACGGTCATCGCGCCGGTCTGAGCGCCAGTCGCGGCGATCGTCACGCAGGATGCCACGTTCGTAGCGGTCATAGCCGTCGCGGCTGTTGATGCCGTTCTCGCGCTCCCAGTGGCCCCGGTTCCGCCAGCAGCGGCCATCCCGGTAGTAGTCGCAATCGCTGCGGTAGGAGCCCTGGTTGCCGTAGCCGTAGCCGTAGGACGGATAGCGCGAACCGTAGCTGTAGCCATACGACCCGCCGTAGCCGCGATAGCCGCGCCGATCGTCGTCCGAGGTGGCGACGCCGAGCGCGGCCCCTGCCAGCGCCCCGGTCGCCACGGACCGCCCGTCGCCGTCCCCGATGATGGCACCGGCGATGCCGCCGACGACTGCGCCGACGATGGCGTTTTCGACCGCATCGTCATTGTCGTTATGGCGATCATTGTGACGACGGTCGTAGCGGCTCTGCGCCTCGGCCGGCGCGGCGACAACCGCAAGCCCGGAGGACAGAACCAGGGCGGCGGCCCCGGCGATGAACAGGCGGTTGATCTTCATGACGGCCCCTCGATGCGATCGCCGCGACCCCTGGACGTCCCCTTTTGGACGATTGGTCGTACACGCGGCTGCTGATGAGACAGATGTGCGCCGGTCAAGCTGAACGGTCGTGTCAGGAATCCGTTCATCTGGCGTTCATGTAGCCGGCGAGGCCTTGACGTCACGCAGGGTCGGACCTATCTCCCCGGCGCGTTAGCACTCGACGGTCACGGCTGCTAATCCGTGCCGCGCAGTCGCTGGCCCAGACCTTATTCGATCCTATCGGAGAATTTACAGATGGCGTTTCGTCCTCTCGGCGACCGCGTGCTGGTCAAGCGCGTGGAAGAAGAATCCAAGACCAAGGGCGGGATCATCATCCCCGACACCGCCAAGGAAAAGCCCCAGGAAGGCGAAGTGATCGCCGTCGGCCCCGGCCTGCGCGACGACAAGGGCGTGATCAACGCGCTCGAGCTGAAGGCCGGCGACCGCATCCTGTTCGGCAAGTGGTCGGGCACCGAGGTCAAGCTGGAAGGCGAAGACCTGATTATCATGAAGGAATCGGACGTCCTGGGCGTGCTCGCCTGAGCACCCGGCGTTTCGCCTTCGTTTCCGTAACAACATCAGACGAATAGGAGCAGCCGGATGGCCGCCAAGATCGTACAGTTCAACACCGACGCGCGCGACAAGATGCTGCGCGGCGTCAACGTCCTCGCCAATGCGGTGAAGGTCACCCTGGGGCCCAAGGGCCGCAACGTCGTGATCCAGAAGTCCTTCGGCGCCCCGCGCTCGACCAAGGACGGCGTCTCGGTCGCCAAGGAAATCGAGCTGGAAGACGCCTTCGAGAACATGGGCGCCCAGATGATCCGCGAAGTCGCGTCCAAGACGAACGACAAGGCGGGTGACGGCACCACCACCGCGACCGTCCTGGCCCAGTCGATCGTCCAGGAAGGCCTGAAGGCCGTGGCCGCCGGCATGAACCCGATGGACCTGAAGCGCGGCATCGACAAGGCGGTCACCGCCGTCCTGGCCGAGATCAAGGCCACGAGCCGTAAGGTGTCAGCCAACTCCGAGATCGCCCAGGTCGGCACCATCTCGGCCAACGGCGACACCGAGGTCGGCGAAATGATCGCCAAGGCCATGGACAAGGTCGGCAACGAGGGCGTCATCACCGTCGAGGAAGCCAAGACCGCCGAGACCGAGCTGGACGTCGTCGAGGGCATGCAGTTCGACCGCGGCTACCTGTCGCCCTACTTCATCACCAACGCCGACAAGATGGAGGCCCAGCTCGAGGAGCCTCTGATCCTGCTGTTCGAGAAGAAGCTGTCGTCGCTGCAGGCCATGCTGCCGATCCTGGAAGCCGTGGTCCAGTCGGGTCGCCCGCTCCTGATCATCGCCGAGGACATCGAGGGCGAGGCGCTCGCCACCCTGGTGGTCAACAAGCTGCGCGGCGGCCTGCGCGTCGCCGCCGTCAAGGCCCCGGGCTTCGGCGACCGCCGCAAGGCCATGCTGGAGGACATCGCCGTCCTGACCGGCGGCCAGGTCATCTCCGAAGACCTGGGCATCAAGCTCGAGAACGTCACCCTGGACATGCTCGGCAAGGCCAAGAAGGTCACCATCACCAAGGACGACACCACCATCGTGGACGGCGTCGGTGAGAAGGACGCGATCGAGGCCCGCATCAGCCAGATCAAGAAGCAGATCGAGGACACCACCTCGGACTACGACAAGGAGAAGCTGCAGGAGCGTCTGGCCAAGCTGGCCGGCGGCGTCGCGGTCATCCGCGTCGGCGGCTCGACCGAGGTCGAGGTCAAGGAGAAGAAGGACCGCGTCGACGACGCCCTGAACGCCACCCGCGCGGCGGTTGAGGAAGGCATCGTCCCCGGCGGCGGCATCGCGCTGCTGAAGGCGACCAAGGCGCTGGAAGGCCTGACCGGCGACAACGCCGACCAGACCGCCGGCATCGCCATCATCCGCCGCGCCATCCAGGCCCCGATCCGCCAGATCGTCGAGAACGCCGGCGTCGAAGGCTCGATCGTGGTCGGCAAGGTGCTGGAGAACCCCTCGGCCACCTACGGCTTCAACGCCCAGACCGAAGAGTACGTCGACATGATCCAGGCCGGCGTCATCGACCCCGCCAAGGTCGTGCGCACGGCCCTGCAGGACGCGGCCTCGGTCGCCGGCATCCTGATCACCACCGAAGCGGCCGTCGCCGACGCGCCGAAGAAGGCCTCGGGCGGCAGCGCCGGCGGCCACGGCGGTGGCGGCATGGGCGGCATGGGCGACATGGACTTCTAAGTCTTTCGAGGCGCGCACCGCGCGCCTCGGGACGTCATCGTCATCCCGGCCTCCGAGCCGGGACAGAGAGGGCGGGTCCGGCGACGGGCCCGCCCTTTTTGGTGGCGAGGCTCTTTAATCCATGAGGGCGCGAGATAACGCTATTGCACTCTCAGGTAGCAGGCTGAATATTTCAGCATGGAAACCGCGAGCCAACCTGGTTCTGACCAGCTTCACTTGTTCGATGATCCCGTCGGACAGTTTCAAGAAGCTGATGCGCCAAAACCAAAATTCAGCAACTATATTGTCTATGTCGACGAGAGTGGGGACCACAGTATGGTGTCGATTGACGATGCATATCCGGTTTTCGTGCTTTCGTTTTGCATCTTTAACAAGAGTTACTACGGTCGAGCGGTTGTCCCAGCCGTGGAGGATTTCAAATTCCGAAATTTTGGCCACGACATCGTTATCTTACATGAGCGAGACATTCGGAAAGAGACCGGTCAGTTTCGATTTTCTGGAGCGAAAGAAAAGAATCGATTCTTGGGCGCGTTGTCGAAAATCATTGAGGCGAGCAAGTTTATCCTGATTAGCGCTGTGATCGACAAGAGGCGGCTGAAGGATACCGGTGAGATCGCCGACAATCCATATCATGTAGCGCTTCGATTTTGTCTCGAACAACTTCGCGATTTTCTGTCCGAGAAGGATCAGCTAGGCACGTTGACTCACGTTGTTGTGGAGTGCCGAGGAAAGAAGGAAGACGCGGAGCTTGAGCTTGAGTTTAGAAGAGTTTGCGATGGTGCCAACAAGTACGGCGTGCCACTGCCTTTCTCGATAGTTTTTGCAGACAAGAGATCAAACTCGTCCGGGCTTCAGCTAGCAGATTTGGTCGCTCGGCCGATTGGTCTCAGCGTAGTCAGGCCTAACCAACCCAACCGTGCCTTCAATCTGCTCAAAGAGAAGTTTTTTTGCGAGGGTGGCCGAGCAAACGCTGGCAAAAATTACCAGGGCGTCGGCTACCTAATTCATCCGGATGTCCAGAAAGCGAAAGGCCCCGGTGAACCCACCGAGGCCATAGCGCCGACCGGGATCCCCCAATCCACTTGACTTGCTAGATAACTCGTGAATTGCCGTCGCGCAATGGAATGGAACGGGAACATGGCGATTTATTGTGATTATGTTCCTTATTTGTTCTCTCGCGTCGAAGGCTTGGTGTCAGTGAGGACGTCATGACCGCGCACGACTACACCACCTTCGCCGCCCCCCTCGCCCATCCGGGCGAGCATCTGCGCGAGGACTTCCTGCCCGACTTCGGCCTGACGCCCGGTGCCCTGGCCAAGGCCATGGGCCTGAAGGACCGGACGCGGATCGAGCGGCTGGTGCGCGAGGAACAGGCCCTGACGTCGGACACGGCCCTGCGGCTGGCGCGGGTGTTCGGGACCACGGCGGAGTTCTGGATGAACCTTCAGACGCAGCACGATCTGTCGAAGGCGGCCATCGCCGCGCGGGATGATCTGGCGGCGATCCAGACGCTGAGGGTAGCCTGATCCAGGCCGGCGTCATCGACCCCGCCAAGGTCGTGCGCACGGCCCTTCAGGACGCGGCCTCGGTCGCCGGCATCCTGATCACCACCGAAGCGGCCGTCGCCGACGCGCCGAAGAAGTCGGCCCCGGCCGGCGGCGCCCCGGGCGGCATGGGCGGCATGGGCGACATGGACTTCTAAGAAGTCCGTCCCGGCTCGGCCTCACCCGGCGGCGCCGGGATCGTTGGCCGGGATGACAAGGCTAAGGAAGGGCGGGTCCGGCGACGGGCCCGCCCTTTTTGCTGCCGCTCTTGCAACCCCCCGGCGAAGTGGGTCAGGTGCGCGCGGGAGGGACCGCGTGAGCCAGCTGCTGATCAACCAATACCTGAACGAGCTCGCCACCCTGCGTCGCGTTTCCGGCACCAATCGGGAGACCGTGGTGCGCGAGGCCTTCAAGGATCTGCTCAAGGCCTGGGGCAAGTCCAAGAACCTGGTGTTCATCGCCGAACACCCCATGACCACCAACTTCAAGACGAACATCAGCGTCGACGGCGCGCTCATGTACGAACTGCGCGTTCCGTTCGGTTACTGGGAGGCCAAGGACCAGGACGACGATCTGGATGCCGAGATCGCCAAGAAGTTCCGGCGCGGCTATCCGGACAGCAACATCATCTTCGAGGACTCGACCCAGGCCGTCCTGATCCAGAAAGGTCTGGAGGTCGCGCGCTGCAAGACCGACGACGGCCCCGCGCTCCAGCGCCTGCTCGATCTGTTCTTCAGCTGGGAACGGCCGGAGATCGCCGACTTCAAGAAGGCCGTCGCCCAGTTCAAGACCGACCTGCCCGCCGTTCTGACCGAACTGCGCCGCCGCATCGACGAGGCGCAATCCACCAACGCGGCGTTTCAGGCCGACGCCGCCGCCTTCCTGAAACAGGCCAAGACCGCGATCAATCCGTCCGTAACGGCCGACGATGTGCGGGAAATGCTGATTCAGCACATCCTGACCGAGGACATCTTCGCCCGCGTCTTCGGCAACGACGACTTCCACCGCGAGAACAACGTCGCCCAGGCCCTGCACCGTCTGGACGCCACCTTCTGGCGCGGCGACGTCAAGCGCCAGACGCTTCAGGCGCTGGAGCCCTATTACGCCGCCATCCGCTCGACCGCCTCTCTGATCAGCTCCCATTCGGAGAAGCAGGGGTTCCTCAAGGCGATCTACGAGAACTTCTACAAGGTCTATAACCCCAAGGCGGCCGACAAGCTGGGCGTGGTCTACACCCCCAACGAGATCGTGCGCTTCATGATCGAGTCGACCGACTGGCTGTGCGAGCGGCACTTCAAAAAGTCGCTGATCGACCGCGACGTGACCATCCTGGACCCCGCCACCGGAACGGGCACCTTCGTGGTCGAGCTGATGGAGCATTTCCGGGGCCGGCCGGAACAGCTGGTCTACAAATACCTGACCGAACTCTACGCCAATGAGGTGGCGATCCTTCCCTACTATGTCGCAAACCTGAACATCGAGGCGACCTACGCCGCCATCGTCGGCAAGTATGAGGAATTCCCCGGCCTCTGCTTCGTCGACACCCTCGACAACGTCGCGGCGCTGGGCGTCTATTCCGGCCATCAGCACGACCTGTTCGCCACCATCTCGGACGAGAACTCCGAGCGGGTGAAGCGCCAGAACAGCCGCCGGATCAGCGTCGTCATCGGTAATCCGCCCTACAACGCCTGGCAGGAAAACTACAATCAAAACAACGCCAACCGGCCCTATGAACGGGTCGATCAGCGCATCGCGGCGACCTACGTCAAGGAAGGCACGGCCCAGAACAAGAACAGCGTCTATGACATGTACACCCGCTTCGTCCGCTGGGCCTCGGACCGGGTGAAGGACGAAGGCGTCATATCCTTCATCATCGGGCGCAAGCCCTTCGCCAAGGCCGCCTACGACGGCTTCCGCAAGGTGATCGCGCGCGAGTTCGCGGAAATCTGGGTCTTCGACCTGGGCGGCGACGTCCGCGACAATCCCAAGCTGTCGGGGACGAAGCACAACGTCTTCGGCATCCAGACCGGCGTCGCCATGGTCTTTCTGGTCAAGAAGAAGGGCCACAAGGGCGGGGCGGTGATCCGCTATGCGCGGCGGCCGGAGATGGAGACGACGGAGGAGAAGCTGTCGGCGATCTCTTCCATTGGCGGGCTGAGCAAACTGACGGTTGAGACAGTTCAGCCGGACAGGAAGAATGACTGGTTAGATATCAGCGACAACGATTGGGAAAAGCTGCTGCCGCTCGTGGACCCGGGCATGGCGGCCAGCCGCACCACGGCGCAACACAAAGCGATTTTTCGCCTCGTATCGAACGGCCTAAAGACCCAGCGCGACGAGTGGGCCTATGACATCAGCAAGGGCGACCTCGCCGCAAAGGCGCGGCAGTTAGTCGAGGTCTACGAGGCCACCCGTCGCGATCCTTCGTTCTCCGATCGGGAAACGATCAAATGGGATGCGGACCTCGATCGGCACCGCCAAGCGGGAGTCCTCAAGCAATTCAGCGAACAAGCCATCATTAGAGCTGCCTATCGCCCATTCACGCGACGCTGGTTGTACTTCGATCGACACTTCAATGGGCGCTCATACCAGCAGCCCGCGCTGTTTGGTTCAGGTCTTTCCAACGCGGCCATCACTTGGAGCGACACGGCCTTCCGTGCTGACTTCATGTCGCTTGCGACAGATGGCCCGTGGGATCTCCACTTCGGCGCGTCGAGCGACGGATATCAGGGGGTCGGTCGCTATCGCTACGTCGGCAACGACCGCCTCGACAACATCACCGACTGGGCTCTGAAGTTGTTCACCGACCGCTACGGCAAGGCCGCCGCGATCACCAAGGACGACATCTTCGCCTACGTCTATGCCGTGCTGCACGACCCGGTGTATCGCGAGACCTATGCCCTGAACCTGAAGCGCGAGTTCCCGCGCATTCCGCTCTATCCCGACCTCCGGAAGTGGCGGGACTGGGGCCAACGCCTGCTCGACCTGCACATCGGCTATGAGACGGTCGCGCCTCATCCCCTGACCCGCGTCGATGCGCCCGACCCAAAGCGGGCCGAGGGCACGACCCCGGCGGTCAAGCTAAAGTCCGATTCCGACACCGGCGTCGTCGTGCTGGACGCCGACACCCAGCTGTCGGGCATTCCGCCCGAGGCGTGGAAATACAAGCTGGGCAACCGCTCGGCCATCGACTGGGTGCTGGACCAGCATAAGGAGAAGACCCCCAAGGACCCGACCATCCGCGAGAAGTTCAACACCTACCGCTTCGCCGACTACAAGGAGCAGGTCGTCGACCTGCTGGCCCGCGTGGTGACCGTCAGCGTCGAGACGGTGAAGATCACGGACGCGATGGCGGCGCTGCCGACCGGGGCGCGGGAGCAGAAGGCACCGCCCGAATGATCGTCGGCGCCATGTTCGACGGCGACGATTACGAGGGACTGCAACTGCAACAGCATGACGCCTACGCGCAGGCGCTCTCGATCATCGTCAACGAGGCGAAGCGCCGTCTCGACCTGGCCGAACGGCTCGTTGGCCCCACGGCGCTCGGCAACGAGGTCCGGCTGGACCGCTGGGACCACCACGTCCTTCAGGACGCTCACGATCTGATCGCCGCCCTATGGCGGCTGCGTTTCGGTCACACCCAGCCGCCGCTGCCGCTTGGTGGCTTCCATCTGGAAGCCCTGGCCACCCAATGGCTGGAATGGCTCCACCAGCATGTCTCGGACATGAGCCAGGAGCAGATGCGCGACGTCCTGATGCTCGGCTACATGGACTCCGACCCTTATCACTCGGCAGAAGAGCGTTTGCTGGGAGGCCTGCGGCTGGAGCTTGCGGAGGAGGCAAGACGCAAGGGTGTTCAACTCAGAACATTGCGCGGCGTCTGACCGCCCATGCTGACGGTCGAGACCACCGAGACCTTCGACGCCTGGCTCGCCGCCCTGCGCGACCCGCGCGGCCGGACCGCCATCGCACAACGGATCGCCCGGCTGGCGGCCGGCAACCCGGGAGACGTGAAATCGGTCGGCGACCGGGTCAGCGAGATGCGGATCGACACCGGCCCGGGCTACCGTCTCTACTTCACCCGTCGTGGCGGGCAGCTGATCGTGCTATTGTGCGGCGGCGACAAGAGTTCCCAACCGCGAGACATCGCCCGGGCGAGGGCGCTGGAACGAGATCTGTGATGCCCCTGAAGACCAAGCCCTTCGATCCGGCCAACTACCTCTATGACGAGGAAGATATGGCCCTCTATCTCGAGGACGCCCGTGCCTTTGGCCCCGAAGCCGTCGCCGACGCCGAGACGGTGATCGCCCGCGCGCGAGCGCGTATCGCCGGAGTTACGGACGCGCCCCGGTCACGGTCCGCGCGATAGACGGACGGGGCCTGGACGGGCGTTGGCCAGGCGCTCCGCGCCACGGCGTGTTCGCGATAAATCTGAGTTATCCAAACTCGCGCCGAAAACCTGAAGGCTTTCAGCGGGCGGGGCGATTAAGGCGCGCTGAACGCGCCCGCATTGGGGGATCGCCTATCCTGAGGCGATGGAAACCAAACCTCTGAACCGCAGGCCGCATCGGCGGCACAGCCCGGATGAACGGGCGCAGATGGAGGCCCTGTTCCGGGCCGGGGCGACGGCCAGGGCCATCGCGGCCGAGTTCGGGTGCAGCGAGCGGAAGATCTATGCCGCCGCGCGCGAAGGCGAGTTTCGGCGCAAGGACCTGAAGGCGGCCGGGGCGGTGGAGACGGCGCCCTCGGTCGATGAGGCGGACACCTGGGCGCGGCGGATCGGCGGGGTGGCGGCGGATGCGCCGTGCCGGGCGCTGGACCCCGAGGCGGGGCTGGACGAGGCGCGGCACGCGGCGGTGCGGACCGCCATCGGCATGCTGAGGGACGGGGATACGGCGCGGGCCTATGCCTATGCGCGGCTGGCGGCGGTGATGCAGCGGCTGGACCGGGGGATGGAGGGGGACGGGCCGTATCGGCCCTCGCCGCAGGACGAGGCGGCGCTGGCGTTCGTGCTGGAGAAGCTGGGGTATGAGGGGTGACGGGGGCGGAGTGTGATGAGCGGGGCCGCCCCCACCCGGCTTCGCTGCGCTCAGCCACCCTCCCCGATGCGGGGAGGGAGATGCGGGCGATCGTGGCCACTGAGGCCTGGGCCGGGGTGGCGCATGAGGGGCAGAGGGCGCCGGAGGGGGACTGGCGGACGTGGGTGTTCCTGGGCGGGCGCGGGGCGGGCAAGACGCGGGCGGGGGCGGAGTGGGTGTCGGAGGTGGCCGCAAGGCTGGGGACCGGCGGGCGGATCGCGCTCGTGGGAGCGACGATGCACGATGTGCGCGCCGTCATGCTGGAGGGGCCGAGCGGGCTGATGAACCTGCCGTTCCGGACGGCGCCCCGGCTGGAGGCGTCGAAGCGGCGGGTGGTGTTTCCGGGCGGGGCGGTGGGGGTGATGCTGTCGGCCGCCGAGCCCGAGCGGATGCGGGGGCCGCAGTTCCACGCGGCCTGGGGGGACGAGTTCTGCGCGTGGGACAGGCCGGAGGAGGCGTTGGCGATGCTGAGGCTGGGCCTTCGGCTTGGGCATCCTGGTGGCGCTATCGCTCGGGACGCGGTCCCTCGCTGCTTGAGCGCGGGCGCGGCCGCCCCCTCCACCCCCCGGGTCGAGCCCGGGGCTGAAGGCCGGTCCCCCTCCCCCATGAAGGGGGAGGAGAGGTGGCGGCCCCGGCTTCTCCTCACCACCACGCCGAAGCCTCTGAAGGCGCTGAGGGGGGTGCTGGCGGAAGGGTCGTGCGCGCGGACGCATGCGCCGACGCGGGCCAATGCGGCGAACCTGGCCGAGGGGTTCGTTCAGGACATGCTGGACCTGTACGGCGGGACGCGGCGGGCGGCGCAGGAGCTGGAGGGCGTGGTGCTGGAGGCGGCGGGCGCCCTGTTCGGCCATGCGGAGATGGAGCGGGCACGGGCGCTGGGGCGGAACTGGCTTTCTGGTTTGGGCTATCGTCCTTCGGACTACTTGAGCCCGCTGGGCGGGGCGCGGGCGCCCTATGAACGGGCGGTGGTGGCGGTGGACCCGCCGGCCGGGACCCTGTCGGGCGAAGGCGGGGACGCCTGTGGCATCGTGGTGGTGGCGCGCGCGGCAGGGTCGGCCTGGGTGCTGGAGGATGCCAGCGTGGCGGGGCTGTCGCCGCTGGGCTGGGCCGGGCGGGTGGCGCGGACGGCGGAGCGGTGGGCGAAGGCTCTGGACTGTCCGGTGCGGGTCGTGGCCGAGGCCAACCAGGGCGGGGCCATGGTCGAGGCGGTGCTGAAGTCCGCCGGGGTCACGCAGCCGGTGCGGCGGGTGGCGGCGAGCCTGGGCAAGCGGGCGCGGGCCGAGCCGGTGGCGGCGCTGTACGAACAGGGGCGCGTGGGCCACCTGGGCGATCTGGCGGCGCTGGAGGAGGAGCTGATGGGGCTGGGCGAGGACGGCGGGGGCGCGAGCCCGGACCGGGCGGACGCCCTGGTGTGGGCGGTGACGGACCTGATGCTGACGCGGACGGGGGACTTGCCACGCTTCTTCTGAGGCCAGGGCGGGGCGTGGGTCTGGCGATCCAGCCCTCAGGGTCGATCAGCCGGGCAGGACACGGACGGCGCCGGGGTCGGCGACAAGGTGGACCTGGCCCTCGGCCGGGCCGGCCACGCGGACGCGCAGGGGGCCCGCTGTTGTCTCGATCGTCGCGATCCAGCAGTCCCCGGCGAAGGCGCAGCCCGCCACATGACCCGCCAGTCCGGCCTCGGCGAGATGCAGCCGCTCGGGCCGGACGGCGATCTGGACGGCCCCCTCGCCCGGTGACGGGAGGGTCCCGAACGGGGTGTCCACGGCGCCGTTCCTGGCCGTCGCGGACAGCAGATTGACCGGCCCCAGGAGGCGCGCGGCGGTCGCGGTGACCGGGTGATCATAGACCGCCTGGGGCGTATCCATCTGGATCAACCGGCCGCCCTCCAGGAGGGCGAGCGCGTCCACCATGCCCATCGCCTCCTGGGCGTCATGGGTGACGATGACCGCGCTGGCGCCGCTGTCGCGCAGCAGGCGGGCCACGTCGTCGCGAACCGACTGGCGCAGATGGGCGTCGAGCGCGGAGAAGGGCTCGTCGAACAGAACGACCCGGGGCTCGGGGGCCAAGGCGCGGGCCAGGGCGACACGCTGCTGCTCGCCGCCCGAAAGGGCGTGAGGATGCCGCTGCGCCAGATCCGCCAGCCCCACGCGATCCAGCCAGGCGTGTGCCTTTTCGCGACGGTCCGAGGTCGTCCCCTTCAGGCCGAAGGCGACGTTCTGCAGCGCCGTCATGTGCGGAAAGAGGGCGAGATCCTGAAACACCAGGGCGACGCCCCGCTGTTCGACGGGCATCCAGAGGCCCGGCCCGGCGACCGGGCGGCCCGCGATCGACAGGGTTCCCGCGTCGGGTGCCTCGAGGCCTGCGATCAGACGAAGCAGCGTCGTCTTGCCCCCGCCCGACGGCCCGAGAAGGGCCAGGATGCGGCCCTCGGCAAGGCTCAGGGAGACATCATCGACCGCCGCCCGGTCGCCGAAGCGCCGGGTGATCCGGTCGAGGGTGATCGCAGGCTCAGCCACGGACAGCGCCGATCCGGCCGGTCAGCCACCAGGTGGCAGGCAGGGTGAGAAGGACGATCGCCAGCACAGGCCAACCTGCGTTCGCCAGTCGCTCGTCGCGTGCGTAGTTGTCAGCCATCACCGCCAGGGTGTCGAAGTTGAAGGGCCTGAGGATCAGGGTCGCCGGGAGTTCCTTGAGGATATCGACGAAGACGATCAAGGCGGCCGTCAGCGCCGGTCCCACGATCATGGGCAGTTGAACGCTCCAGGCGGTCGCGATCTCGTTGCGGCCGAGCAGCCGCGCGGCCTCGCCCATGGTCGGGGTGATCCGCGCCAGACCGGCCTCCAGGGGCTCGACCGCAGCCGCCATGAGCCGGGCCGCATAGGCGAACACCAGCAGTCCCAGTGCGGCCAGCGTCGACCCCGCGAACCCGCTCCAGACCGCGGCCGCCGGGACCAGCAGACCAATGGCCATGACCGCGCCCGGGGTGGCGTAGCCCAGACTGGCGAGCCTCGCGGTGACGGGAATGCGTGGGGCACCCAGCGCGATGGCGGCAGCGAGAACCAGGGTCGCTGCCGCGCCGGCCAGGCCAAGGCCGAAGCTGTTCCGTGCCGCGCCTGCGATCCGCCCGATCTCCGGGGCGACATCGAGTGCCGAAACCGTCAACCAGCCGAGAGGGATGACGAGTCCCAACAGGATGATGAGGCCGCAGAAGGCTGTGGCCAGGCCCGCGGCCGGGCCCTTCAGTTGCACGAGAGCGATCCGGCGTCCCTGGGACCGGGCGCTCTCGGCGTAGCGTCCTGCCCGGTTCTGGCGCTCCAGCCACAGAAGGACGGCGGCGAGCGCAAGCAGAGGCAGGGCGAGACGGGCCGCCGTCTCGACCGAACCGAGGACGAACCAGGCGCGCACGACGCCGGTCGTCAGGGTCTGGACACCCAGGAACTGGACCGCGCCGTAGTCGGCCAGGGTCTCCATCGCCGCGAGCGCGGCCCCCGCCGCGATGGCCGGGCGGGCGAGCGGCAAACCGACCCGGATCGCCAGTCCGATCGGCGAGGCACCGAGCAGACGCGCGGCCTCGATCGTGCGCGCGGCGGGGGCGGCAAGCGCGGAACGGACGGTCAGATAGACATAGGGATAGAAGGCCAGCGTCAGGATCAGTCCCGCGCCCCAGAGATTTCGGATCGAGCCCGACCAGCCCAGCCCGGCATCCGCGAGCCAGAGCCGGAACGGGCCGCCGACATCCAGAAGATCGGCGTAGCCATAGGCCAGGGCGAAGGCGGGCAAGGCCAGGGGCATGGCCAGCATCCAGAGGAACAGGTCGCGCCCGGGGAAGCGATAAAGGCTGACCAGCCAGGCGGCGGCGCTTCCAAGGATCGACACGGCGGGCAGGACCAGCGCCAGCAGGCCCAGCGAGGTCAGGCCGTATCGGATCAGATCGGATGGCGCGAAGCGGGCATCGGTCGAGCCAAGTGCGGCAGCGATCACCCCGATCAGGGGAACGAGCGCAATCAGCGCCGCCACAAACGCCAGGGCATGCAGAAGCGAAGGCGGCCGCCTCCTGCGAGAGCGGCCGCCAGACAGGGGATCAAGCGGGAGGGCGTCTAGCGCCAACCGGCCGCCGACATCATGGCCAGGGCCTCGGCCTGACGCGGCCCGTAGGCCGAGACCGGCATGGGATGCGCCTGGAAGTCCGCATAGGCGTCGACGGGAGCCGGCGCCGGGACATTCGGGCTGGCGGGGTACTCATTGTTGTTTTGGCTGACGTAGGTCTGGACCTCGGCCGAGGTGAGATACTCCAGAAACCGGATCGCATTCGCGCGATTGGGCGCGTTGGCCGCGACGCCTGCGCCCGAGATGTTCACGTGGGCACCCTGTCCATCCAGCGAGGGAAAGGCGAGCTTGACCCGTGTGGTGATCTCGCGGTCCGCCGCGTCATCACCGCTGGCGAGACGGATATAGTAGTAGCTGTTCGTCAGGGCGATCTGGCAGACACCGGCACCGACGGCGCGGATCTGGTCGCGATCGCCACCCTCGGGGGGGCGGGCCATGTTGGCGACGACCCCTTCGACCCACTGCCGCGCGCGATCCGGGCCCCAGGCCTCGATCAGGGCCCCGACCAGCGACAGGTTGTAGACGCTGTCCGCGGAGCGGACGCACAGCTGCCCCCGGAAGCGCGGCGAAGCGATTTCCTCATAGGTATCGACGTCGGCGGGCTGAACCCGGGCCTGGTCGTATGCGACGATGCGGGCGCGGCGGCTGAAGCCGAACCAGCGGCCCTCGGGATCGCGCAGATTGGCCGGAATGGCGGCGCTCAACGTCTCGGACTGCACGGGCTGCAGCAGGCCCGCATTCTGAACGCGCCATAGCGCCCCGGCGTCGGCGGCGAAGAAGACGTCGGCAGGGCTGGTTTCGCCCTCGGCCTGCATCCGCGCCAGAAGCTGGTCGGCGTTGCCCTCGATGCGATTGACGCGGATGCCGGTCTGCTCGGTGAACCGCTCGTACAGGATCAGATCGCTGTCGTAGTGACGCGCGGTGTAGAGGTTGACCACTCCCGCATCGCCGCCAGCAGACGCTTCTTCCCGCTCACTGCAGGCGGTCAGGGCGAGGGCACCCGCCAGGGCGGCGAGCAAAATCCGGCTGTGGGTCATGGCGGCATCCGTCCAGGCATCTAGTTGCGATAGGTTCGCATTAGCAGCGCGATCAACCGACCGCAACAGCGGCGGCCCGATTGTCCCATGTGACTCTTTGTTCATGTTCCGGAAGCGGAGATTGCTTCCGCGCCATCGGCGATTAAGGTTCGCCCGCTTTTCAGGAACAGGACAGTTTCATGCGACTTCGCGCCGTCTCGATTGCCGCCCTTATCGCCGCTGCACCGGCCCTCGCCGTTGCGCCCGCCTGGGCCCAGGCCCCCGCCGCCCTGGTCTCGGCCAGCGCCGTCCAGGCCCAGGAGCTGCCGGCCGCGCCGGTCGCCGAGCTGGTCGCCGAGGTCGACATTCCGTGGTCCAGGTTCCAGCTCGACAACGGTCTGACGGTGATCGTGCACGAAGACCGCAAGGCTCCGGTCGTTGCCGTGTCCATCTGGTACAATGTGGGTTCCAAGGACGAGCCGGCCGGCTCGACCGGCTTCGCCCACCTTTTCGAGCACCTGATGTTCGGTGGCTCGGAGAACGCACCGGGCAGCTATCTGGGCCGCATGCGCGCGCTGGGGCCGACCAACCTGAACGGCACGACCTGGTTCGACCGCACCAACTACTTCCAGACCGTGCCGACGCCGGCACTGGAGCAGGCCCTGTTCCTCGAGAGCGACCGCATGGGCTATCTGCTCGGCGAGGTCGGGCAGGAGGTGCTCGATCTGCAGCGCGGCGTGGTCCAGAACGAGAAGCGCCAGGGCGACAACCAGCCCTACGGCCTGTTCCAGTATGCACGACTGGAAGCCCTGTTCCCTGTGGGGCACCCCTATCGCCACTCCACCATCGGCTCGATGGCCGATCTGGACGCCGCCAGCCTGGAGACGGTGCGCAACTGGTTCCGTGACAACTATGGCCCCAACAACGCCGTGCTGGTGCTGTCGGGCGACATCGATGAAGCGACAGCGCGCACGTTGACGGAGCGCTACTTCGGCGCGATCCCGCGCGGACCGGTCAACGAACCGGCCCAGGCCGATGTCCCGACCCTGTCGGAGCCGGTCAACATCGTCATGCGCGACCGTGTGGCCAACACCCGCCTGACCCGCAACTGGGCCGTGCCGGGCATGCTGAGCGAGGAGGCGGTGCCCCTGTCGGTCGGCGCGGCGATCCTGGGCGGTCTGGCGAGCTCGCGTCTGGACAATGCCCTTGTGCGCGGCGACGAGACGGCGGTGTCGGTGAGCGCCTACCTTCAGGCTTTCCACCGCGTCGGCATGTTCGGCGTCACCGTCAATGTGAAGCCGGGCGAAGACGCGGCCGAAGTGTCGGCGCAGATGGACGCGGTGCTGAACGACCTGATCCAGAACGGTCCGACCGAAGAGGAAGTGGCCCGTGTCGCCACCGGCTATGTCGCGGGCGTGCTGCAGAGCCTGGAGCAGGTCAACGGCAAGGCCTCGACCCTCGCCGAGGGCCAGCTCTACGCCGGTGATCCGAACCACTACCGCCGCGAACTGGAGGCCTACGCCTCTGTGACGCCGGCGCAGGTGCAGGCGGCCATGCAGCGCTGGCTGACCCGCCCGGTCGCCTCGATCACCATCGAGCCCGGTGAACGGGAAGCCTATGTCGAGGCTGCGGCCACGCCGTCCGGAGCCACGCCGGTTCCGGCCGAACCGATCCAGCGCGTCGAGCGCATGCCCATGCCCGAGATCGGCCAGGTCGAGGATCTGGACTTCCCGTCGGTCGAGCGCGCGCGCCTGTCGAACGGAATCGAGGTGGTCTACGCCCAGGTCGATACGGTCCCGGTGACGCGCGTCTCGGTGTCGTTCGACGCGGGATATGCAGCCGATCGCTCCGATCGTCTGGGCGCACACAGCCTGATGCTGAGCCTGCTCGAGGAAGGCACCCGCACCCGCGACGCCAATGCCCTGGCCGAAGCGCAGGAGCGTCTGGGCGCCAGCATCAACATCGGTGCCTCCATGGACCGGTCGACGGCCAATCTGTCGACCCCGACCGCCAACCTCGGCTCGTCCCTGACGCTTCTGGCCGACGTCCTGCGCAATCCCGCCATGGACACAGACGCATTCGAGCGCGTCCGCGCCCAGCGCCTGACGGGCATCGCCGGCGAACGCACGCAGCCGGCGGCCATCGCCGCCCGCGCCCTGCCGCCGCTGCTCTATGGCACCGACAGCCCCTATGGCCGGGGCTTCACCGGCACGGGCGATGAAGCGACCATCCGCGCGCTCAGCGTGTCTGACCTCGCGTCCGAGCACTCGACCTGGCTGCGTCCCGACAACGCCACGGTCTACGTGGTGTCGGATCGCCCGCTGGCCGAGGTTCGGGCCGAGCTGGACCGGGCGTTCGGCGACTGGACGCCGCCCGCGACCGCCCGGGGACAGAAGAACTTCGGAGCGACCCTGCCGACGCCTCAGCCTCGGATTGTCCTGATCGACCGTCCGCAGTCGCCGCAGTCGCTGATCTACGCTGGTCAGGTGCTGCCGGTGTCGGGCACCGAGGACCTGCTGACTATGAATGTGGCCAACTCGATCCTGGGCACGGACTTCCTGTCGCGTATCAACTCCGACCTGCGTGAAACCAAGGGCTGGTCCTATGGCGTGCGCGGCGGTCCGACCCTGGTGGAAGGCCGTGTGCCCTACTTCATCAACGCCCCTGTCCAGGCCAACCGGACCGGAGAGTCGATCCAGGCCCTGATGGCCCAGTACGACCGCTTCCTGGACGTCGAAGGGGTCACCCAGGCCGAGCGCGACCGCGCGGTCAACGGCAACACCCGCTCGCTGGCGGGCCAGTACGAGACCTCGTTCCAGATCCTGAACACCCTGATCTCGAACGACCTCTACAACCGTCCGGACGACTATCCGGAGACGGTGGCCAGCCGCACCCGGGCGCTGACCCCCGCCGACATGGACGCGGCCGCCCGCGCGGCGATCGATCCGGACCGGTTCGTCTGGGTCGTGGTCGGCGATGCCTCGGTGGTGCGTCCGCAGCTCGAGGCGCTGGGCATGCCGATCGAGGAGCTGCCGATCCGCTGATCGGGGTTTCGAAAGGCCGCCTGGATCGGGTCACCGCTAAACCGGTGACCCGATGGTCCTGCCCGTAGCCTGCTGGATGACTAAGCCGCGTTCGGGTGGGTGAGCTACGGCTCGAGCGCGTCGATGACGACGCCCTCGGTCAGAAGCTGAGGCAGGATCTCCGGCTCGGCCTGACCGGGCCGGAAGACCATGTAGAGGGGCACGCCCGAACGCTCGCGGCGCTCCAGCTCGCGGGTGATGGCATCATCGCGGCGGGTCCAGTCGCCGACCAGATAGACGGCGTTGGCCTCGGTCAGCGCCTGAGTGACACGCGGGGAGGACAGGGCCGCGCGCTCGTTGATCTTGCAGGTCACGCACCAGTCGGCGGTGAAGTTGACCAGTACCGTCCGACCCTCGGCCATCGCCGCCGACACGGCCGCTTCCGACCACGGCTGGGACGGCAGGGCGGTCGAAGACGCAGAGGTTCCGACCTCAGCCCGGGGCGCGCGCACGGCGGCGACCGACAGGCCTGCGACGGCCAGCAGCGAAAGGATGGCGACGCCCGCCGCAATCCGTCCACCGGACACCTGGGCCTGACCGAACAGCCAGGCGGCCAGCGCCAGCGCCAGTCCGGCCCCGAAGAGCAGGCCGAGCGCGTCGGCGCCGGTCTGGTTCAGGAAGACCCATCCCAGCCAGAGCGCCGCGCCGTACATCGGAAAGGCCAGGACAGCCTTCAGCCGCTCCATCCAGGGGCCGGGGCGGGGCAGGCTGGCGAGCAGCCGGGGGGACAGGCTGACGAGCAGATAGGGCAGGGCCAGACCCAGACCCAGCATCAGGAAGACGATCAGGGCGAGCGGCGCGGGCATCACCAGCGCAGCCCCTAGCGCGAAGGCCATGAAAGGCGCGGTGCAGGGCGCGGCCACCACCACCGCCAGCACGCCGGTGAAAAAGGCACCAACGCCTCCAGACAGCCTCGACAACGGGCCCGAGCCAGCCGCCGCCTGCAAGCCCGCGCCGATGTGGAAGACGCCCGACAGGTTCAGCGCCACCGCCAGCATCAAGATGGCCAGCATCGCCGTGACCACGGGTGACTGAAGCTGGAAGCCCCAACCGACCGCCTCGCCAGCCGCGCGTAGACCCAGCAGGACGCCGGCCAGAATCAGAAAGCTGACCAGGACGCCAGCCGTGAACAGCAGGCCGTCGCGCCGGGCCTCTGCCGGAGCGTGCGCCGACCTGGCCAAGGACGCCGCCTTAATCGCCAGGACCGGGAAAACGCAGGGCATCAGGTTCAGGATCAGGCCTCCGAGCACGGCGAACAGCGCCGCCTGACCAAAGGCGAGCCAGCTTGTCCCCGTCTGACCCGCAGTGCCTTCCGACAGGTCCAGCGCGCCCTCGCCGGTCGCGCCGGGCAGGGGTGGACCCGGCTCGGCGGTGATCTCCCACGCGCCGGCGTCTGTAACCAGGACCCCTCCGATCGGAGCCGACAGACCGTTTGTCCGCAGCCTCCCACCGGTCTGAAGGGTCAGAGTCACCCCGTTCAGGCCACGTTCTCCGGGCTGTGGGGCCGCATGCTGGATCACGCCCGTGTCGAACGGGAAGAACCAGGCGCGATCGCTGTCGAGCCCGGCCAGGGGACCGCCCGTCGCCGTCAGGGTCAGGGTTTGACCCGACAAGGTCGCCCGCGCATCGATGCCCGCCGGGCGCGGCGCGGTCTCGACCACCGTCTGAATCTCCCGCCCCCACTGCCGATCCCGCGGCGAGGCTCCCTCGCGGACGGGGAGATCGAGCCTCAGCGTCAGCTCGTCCGGGACGCACATCTCGTCACTGCAGACCAGGAACAGGGCGCGGGTGACCAGTCGCAAGGTGGTTCCCGGCCGGGCGTCTGCGGGAATCTCGACCGGGACGGGCAGAAAGACCCGGCCCGAGTAGCCATAGTTCATCAGGTCGGCCAGCCGCTGACGTTCGGGCACGGGCCACAGGATGTCGCCGGCCGTCACGCCGCCCGGCAAGGTCCAACTCAGGGTCGTTGGTCCGCCGGAATCGCCGGGATTGCGCCAGTAGGTGTGCCAGCCAGGCTCGATCTGCTGGCGGATGGCGACGATGGCGGTGCCACCCGGTGTCGCCCACTGGCTCATCGGCACCAGTTCAGCCTCGATGCGCGCTGTGCTTTGGGGGCCAGCCGCGACGGAACCGCTGGCGAGACTGGGGCTGGGCTGGGCGGCGGCCGGGGCGACCGCCAGTCCCAGAAACAGCAGAAGAAGGGCGATCAGTCGCACAGGCGTCGGCTCTCCGGTCGGCAGGCGAGATGTCTAGCCGCCGCGATGAAGATGCGCCACGGCGGCGGGTCGCCGCGCTGCGTACGCACGGACCGATTGTCTCGTTACCCCAGGGCCAGTGCGCAACAACAGAAAGGGCGGCCCGCCTTTCGACGCGCCGCCATGAAACCTGAAGTCGATCAGCGTCCTAGTAGCGACGCTGGCCGTTCTCCCAGTAGCACTCGTCCTGACGGTTGTCGTAGCAGTAGTAGTAGTTGCCACGGTTGTCGCGGTAGCGCTGCTGGTTGTTGCGGTCCTGGTTGGAGCCACGGATGGCCCCTGCTGCGCCGCCGACCACGGCACCGATGGCGGCACCCGTCGCTGCGTTGCCCGAACCGACATTGTTGCCGATGATGGCACCGGCGATAGCGCCGATGCCCGCGCCGATGGCCCCCTGGCGTACCGTTTCATTGGTGCCGCCATAGCCGTAAGGGTCGCTGGCGCAGGCCGAGGCCATGAGGCCCGCTGCCCCGATTGCGATAATCGCCTTTTTCATGAGTCTGTCCTTCATCCCTGATGTTTCGCCCCGTGAGCGAGAACGCTGGATTATAGCACAGGTTCCACGCCTATGCTGCCCGTCAACGATGGCATAGGCTGGGCCGTCGGGCGCGCGAGGGGCGCGGATCGAACGGACGCCAGTTCTGCAAGGGGTTTGCTTATGCGTTTTCCTCAACCGGTTCGCGATTCTGACGGGCACTCGAGCCCGGTCTGGGCCCGCAAGAAACGTCGCGGCGGAGGAGCTGGCGGTCTGGTGAGCTTCGTGGTCACCCTGCTGGCGCTCTTTGGAGCCCTGACTGCGGCTCTCGGGATCAAGGAGCAGTCGCTCGCTGAAGGCGGTGCCATGATGGACGGCTGGATCGCGGCAGGCGTCAACGCGGCCCGCGAACTGGCAGGCCAAACGCCCGAAGCGGGTGAAGCTGCCGAAGCTGCCGCTGAAACCGCGGGCGATGCCGCTGCGACCGCGGCTGCGGCCACCGCAGCGACGGCAGCCGCACCGGCAGCCGCACCGGCCAAGTCCTAGTCACACTTCTGCGGAACGAGCCCTTGACCGGGACGTTCGGCGGATGTGATCGACTGGTTCATGCCCGCTGAACGCGCTGCCGCTGCAGGAAAGTCTGAAGCCGAGGATGCGGCCGGCCCGGCTCACCGCACTCTGACGCCTCACGTCTTGATCCGCTCCGTGATCGTCCTGGTGAACCCGCTGTCCGGCTCGACCGGAGCGCGTGCCGTGGACGAAGCGAGAGCCATCATGGCCGACTACGACTGCACGTCGGAGGTGATCGAACTGATCGGGACGACACTCAACGAGCAGGTCGAGGCGGCGTTGGCACGTAACCCCGACGTCCTGTTCGTCCTGGCCGGCGACGGCACCGCGCGGGCGGTTGCGTCCAAGGTGGGGCCGGACGGACCGCTGGTTGCCCCGCTGCCGGGCGGCACCATGAACATGTTGCCAAAGGCGCTCTACGGCACGACCGACTGGAAGGTGGCGATCCGGGAGGCGCTGGAAACCGGATCGGTCCAGTGCGTGTCAGGCGGCGAGGTCGAGGGCGAGGCCTTCTATTGCGCAGGCATCTTTGGTTCACCGGCATTGTGGGCACCGGCGCGCGAGGCCATGCGAACCGGAAAGCTATCCCTCGCCTGGACCTATGCCCGCCGCGCCCTGCGACGCGCCTTCTCGGGCAAGATCCGGGTCGAACTCGACGGTGGCAAGATGCGTCGGATCGAGGCCCTGGCCCTCATCAGTCCGACGATCTCCCGGGCCCTGGAAAATCCGGTCGGTCTGGAGGCCGCATCAATGAATCCGCTGGATGCGTCCGAAGCGTTTCGGTTGGCGACGACCGCGCTGTTCAGCGACTGGCGTCAGGATCCGTCGGTGGCGACCCAGCCGGCCCGCCAGATCCGGATCCGCGCCCGCTCACGCATTCCTGCTGTTCTTGATGGCGAGCCCACCCTGTTGGCCGCCGAGACGACCGTCCGTTTCATCCCCAAGGCCTTCCGGGCGCTCACGCCCCTGCGTCCTGAATCAGAAGCGCGCACCTGATGGCCGAAAGTCGGCTGCTCCAGTTTTCGGACGTCCATTTCGGCGTGGAACACAAGCGCGCCTGCGCTGCTGCGCTCGACTATGCGCATGCGACGCCGACGGACCTGATCCTCATCACAGGCGACATCACCCAGAAAGGGCTGCCCGGCGAGTTCACGGCCGCAGCGGACTGGATCCGCGCCATGCCCACGCCGAGGTTCGTGATCGTCGGCAATCATGATGTCCCCTATTACAGCCTGACCGCGCGGCTCTTTCATCCGTGGCGAGCGTTTGAAGCCGCGACCGGCTACCCGGCCCATGACGGTGAGTTCGTCTCCGACAGCGTCATGGTGCGCGGCGTGGTCACCGCTCGTGGCTGGCAGGCCCGCCCCAACTGGTCCAAGGGGGTCATTGATCTGGAACAGACGCGGCGTGCGGCCGAGGCTCTGCGTCGAGCACCGGTCGGCGCGCTGAGAATCCTGGCCTGCCACCACCCTCTGGTGGAGATGATCGGCGCGCCTATGACGGGCGAGGTGAAGCGTGGAGACGCTGCCGCCGCCATCTTCGCGGAGGCGGGCGTCGACCTGATTACGACCGGCCACGTCCATGTCCCGTTTGCCCTGCCGATCGACCTGTCGGACCGCTGCTCCTACGCCATCGGTTGCGGCACGCTTTCGCACCGCGAACGCGGCGCACCGCCCAGCTTCAACCAGATCGAGTGGTCGGCACGGGAGATCGTGGTCACGGTCATTGCCTGGGACGGCGTTGCCTTCGCACCGGCAGAGACCTGGCGGCTGCCGCGACGTCAGGACACGCGCCACGCCGACTCGGCCCCCGATCCTTCGGTTCCCGGCGTGCGCGAGGCGGCCGCCGTCTGACGCAAAAAGGGCTGCAGCATCGACGCTGCAGCCCTTTCACTTGTCCAGATCGATCGCGCGGGTCGAACCCGCTGATCGGGTCAGTACCTTCCGCGGCGACCGGACGGCTTCTCGGTGAAGGCGGCCACCAGCATTGTGACGAGCGCAGGATTGCGCAGGATGACGAAACCGCCGGCCAGAGCCGCCACCGTGCCCAGGATGGGGCGCTCGCGGAACAGGGCGTAGGCGCGCGCGCCGAGACCCTCTGGCTCAACGGGCTCTTCCTCGCGTCTACCGCCCGCTGCGCCCAGGAAGACGATCGCCACAACGATCGCGATGAGGGCGAAAAGACCCGCCGTCGCGGCGGCGGCGCCCAGCGGCGGCAGGACCAGCGCGAGGGCGTAGAACACGGTGGCTCCGAGCGCCACGACGGCGACGAAGGCGCAGCCGGCGACCACGAAGGCCGCCGACAGCTTCTTGACGACGCTTTTGCCGATCATCAGCGGCGGCGACCAGCGAGCAGAAGGCCAAGCACGACACCGATGCCGAGCGCGATGGCGGTCGACTGGATCGGACGCTCCTGCACCCGTTCGGTGACGTAGCGCTGGGCTTCGTCGAAGCGCTCGGCTGCGTCGTCATAGTACTCCCGGCTCCGGACGCGAGCCTGGTCATAGTAGTCGCGGGCCTGTTCGCGCAGGACTTCGGTGCCTTCGCGAATGCGGGCGTCCGCCTCTGCGGCCTTCTCGCGCAGGCGAGCCTCGGCCTCGGCCGCCTTGGCCTTGAGGCGGGCGGCCTCTTCGCGGGCACCGACCTTCAGGTCCTCCTTGAGGGCGTTCAGGTCGTTCTTGATGTCTTCCCGAGCCTTGCTGGTCGCCATGATGCGCGCTCCGTGTTGTTCAGCTTTGCCGTAAATAGTGGCCTCGTCCGCTGAACGCCACACCCTGACCCTTGTTCCGCTGCGACGCGGCGTGGATTCCGACCGGTGTTCGCCCGGTAAGGTTTCGGCAGGGTCTCCCTAGGTCTCCCTTAAACTTTTGCGGTCAGGCTCGGGATTGTGACATCCGCCGCCGCATCCTCGCCCGCAGCCAAACTCGCGCTCGCCGTTGTGACCGAGCCGGAGCGGGCCGTTCCGGCACCTGTCGGGGCGCGTGAGGACGCGATGCGGTCGCTGCTCCAGACCGCTGCCGATGCCGGAATCACTCGCGTGGCGACCCGTCCCCAGGGGGATCAGGAACGCCTTCTGGGTCAGGCGTGGCCTTTCCCCTCGCCTTTCGCGGTCAGTGTCCGCGCCGTGGCCCTGTCCGAAAGCCTGGATCGCGTAGAGGCACGGGCGCGACGTTCGCTGGAGCGCATGGGCCTGCCGCGCGGCGACGTTCTGCTCGTCTCCGGCGCCGGAGACCTGGCCGGAGCCGAGGGTCGTGCGCTCTGGGACCGCATGCTGTCGCTGAAGGATCGGGGGCTTTATCGGCGCATCGGTTTCCTGACGACGATGGAGGATGGGCCGGTGCTTCTGGCCCGGCGCTTCCAGCCCGATGTCGTCCAGATTCCCTGCAACATCCTGGACCAGCGACCCGTTACCGAAGGAACTCTTGCCGATCTCGCCGGACTGGGTGTGGAGGTCCACGCGTCTTCGGTGTTTGCGCGCGGCCTTCTGTTCGCCAATCGTGAGACCCTGCCGCCGGGACTGAGCGCCTATGGTGTGGCTCTGTCGCGCACGCGCCGCCGCCTGGCTGAAGCACGAACTGATCCGATGCAGGCGGCGCTGGCCTTCTGCCTGAACCTGCCGCCAGTTTCGGCGGTCGTCGCCTCCGTGGCCTCGGCAGCGGAGATGCGGGCGGTGCTGGCCGCTGCTCATGCCCCCAGCCCTGACCTCGACTGGTCAACGCTTGCACTGGAAGAGCCGGCCGCACTGACGACCGGCTCCCAGTTTGCGGTCAGTAACGCAGCCTGACCCCCACGTAGGCGGACCGGCCGGGCTCGCCGTAGCCCAGAACCTGCTGATAGCGCTCATCGGCCAGGTTTTCGATCCGGGCGGTCAGATCGACCGCGTCCGACAGCCGGTAGGTGCCATTCAGGTTCGCCGTGACGAAGCCTTTGCGCACGCCGCCAGCATCATCCTGATCTCCCTCAGCCCTCAGGGTCAGGGCACCGGACAGGCGTTCGCCGCTCCAGGCGAGTGTCGCCGAGCCGGCGTGTTCTGGCACCCGAAGCAGACGGGCGTCCGTCGCTTCGTCACGCGCGTCGGTCCAGGCATAGGCCAGGGTCAGATCAAGGCCGCCACCCAGTCGCGCGGTCGCCTCCGCCTCGATCCCGTCGGTACGGGTCTGTGCGATGTTGATGTAGCGGCCGGCGACATAGGCGATCTGGTCCTCGACGTTCAGCCGATAAAGCGTGATCCGCCCGTCCAGCCCGCCATCTAGTGCCGTCCAGCCCAGCTCGGCCTCGAACCCGTCAGCACTTTCGGGCCGCAGAACCGGGAAGGGCCGAAGGGCGAAGCAGAAGTCGCAGACCGCCTGGCTGATCGAGGGGGCCTTGAATCCGGTTCCCCACGCTCCTGACAGGATGAAGCCGCGGTCGAGGTTCAGGGCCGCGGAAACACGTCCCGTGGTCTCGGAACCGAAGTCGTCGGTGTCGTCCCAACGCACGGCACCCGTCAGGGTCAGCCGCGTCGTGGCCTGAACGGAAGCCGTGCCGAAGACCGATGTCGTGCCGAGTTCGTCGACCAGACCGCTCGAAAGGCTGCCTTGCGTATCCTCGCGCTCGGCACCGAAAGCATAGGTCAGGCGCTCGCTGGAGCTGCCGTTGGCCTGCCATCGCCAGACCTGACGATCGGCTTCGAACGTCGAGGGGAAACGCGAGACCGTGTCGCGCTGGATGTCCGAGGCGGACAGACTGAACTGATGGACCAGACCCGAGGTGGCGACGGTCAGGCGTGCAAAGCCAGACCACTGCTCGCTCTCTGTCGAGTCGGCCGTGTCGGCGAGGCGAAAGCGTGGTGCCGGAAAGCCGTCGATGTCGGCTTCATTGCGCGACCACCTCACCGAGCCGCCGATCCGGGCAGCGGATGACAAGGCATAGCGCCCCCGGGCCCCGACCGTGGTGCTGTCCAGGCCGTCGGTCTCCGGATTTCCGTCGGCCTCGTCCGCCGCGCTGATGCCGTCCGTGGAAAACCGCGACACCCAGGCGCCGAATGCATAGGCGTCGTTGGTGACGCCCGCCGCAAGCCGGCCGCGCAGAGTCTCGAATGATCCCGCCTCGGCCTGGGCGCGGACTCCGTTGATCTCGGCGGTGGTGAAGGCGATGACGCCGCCGATGGCGTCGGATCCCCAGAGCGAAGACTGGGGTCCGGACAGCACCTCGATGCGTTCGATCTCAGCCAGTTCCAGCCCCGAAAAGTCATAGGCGCCGTTGATCTCGGCCGGATCGTTGACCGGAACGCCGTCGATCAGGACCAGGGTCTTGCCGGGATTGGCGCCCCGGATGCGGACCTGCGCCACGCCTCCAAAGGCCCCGGTGCGCACCACCGACAGGCCGGGCAGGTCAGCCAGGATGTCGGCAGCGAAGACCGCCCCACGGCGCTGGATGGCGGTCTGGTCGATGACGCGGGCACCGGGCGTGCGCGCCGCGATCGCGGGCAGGCGTGTGGCGGTGACGATCACTTCAGGCAGGGGATCGGCCGTCAGTGTCTCGGTCTCTTCGGCCCATGCGGGGGCGGCGAGCGCGACGAGCGCGCTCGTGGTGAACAGAAGACGTCTCATGAGTTCATGCTCCATCGGCTCGGCTTCGGCGCGCGCCGGGCGAGATCACAGCGACCAATCCGCCCGGACGCGAGGCATCCGGACGGCTCCGAGATCGGGTCGCTTCGACGGAACGTCCTCCCGGCTCTGCGGAAGGGGATGGTCCCACGCCTCTGTCTGGTCCCGGACAGCGGGCGAGCGACGTCGGCGGCCAGGTCTCCTGGCTTGCGGGTTAACAGTCGCCGTTCTCGCCTTCCCGGAGCCGTCGAAACGGTTCCAGTGACGCCAGGGCCAGAGCCCCGGATCGAACGACGGCCTCGCCGCCTACAGTTGCGGGCACAGCCGCGGTGTTGGACCGCGTTCCCTTAACCGCCTGGACGGAATGTCGCAGGTGCGAGGGCCAGAGTAAATCCTCCCCAGTTGGGGAGGTGGATCCGCAGCGTAGCGGAGGAGACGGAGGGGGGCTCGGTCCAGACCCGGCCATATGCGGCTGGCCCCCTCCACCGCTTCGCGGTCCCCCTCCCCCGACGGGGGAGGATTTTCTTGAGCGGACCCCCGCATTCCTTCACCCTGTCGCCACCTCATGAACGCCCCGCTCCAGCATCCTCCCAAGACGGCTCAGGCCGACGGCGTGACCCCCGTCATGGCCCAGTTTCTGGCGGCCAAGGCGTCACAGCCTGACGCCATCCTGTTTTTCCGCATGGGCGACTTCTACGAGCTGTTCTTCCAGGACGCCGAGGTCGTGGCCGCCGCCATCGGCCTGACGCTCACCAAGCGCGGCAAGCATCTGGGCGAGGACATCCCCATGGCCGGCATGCCGGTCCATGCGGCCGAGGGTTATATCGCCCGACTGATCCGCCAGGGTTTCAAGGTCGCCATCTGCGAACAGATGGAGGACCCGGCCGAGGCCAAGAAGCGCGGCTCCAAGGCGGTCGTCCGCCGTGACATCGTCCGCGTCGTCACCCCCGGCACCCTGACCGAGGATTCGTTGCTGGACGCGCGCGGGGCCAACCGGCTGGCAGCCGTCGCCATCCGCCGGGGTCGCGCCGCCGTCGCGGTGATCGAACTGTCAGCCGGGGCCGTGGACTGCGTCGCCTGCGACCTGACCGATCTGGCCGCCACTCTGTCGGCCTTCCGGCCGTCCGAGGTGCTGGTCACCGACAAGCTGTTCTCGGATCCCGAGGTCAAGTCGGCGCTCGACGGCTCTGGCGGCGTGGTCCAGGCCCTGGCCTCAGCGGTCGCCGAACCCGCCGCCGCCTCGGCGCGGGTGACCCGGCTCTACGGCGTGCAGTCGCTGGACGGCTTCGGGGCGTTTGAGGAGGCGGAGGTCTCTGCGCTCGGCCTCATCGCCGCCTATCTGGAGACGACGCAGGCCGGGAAGGTCCCGGCGCTGTCGCCGCCGCGCCGCTCCGGCGAAACCGGCTATCTGGCCATCGACCCGGCCACCCGCCTCAGCCTTGAGATCGACCGCACCCAGAGGGGCGAGCGGGAGGGGTCGTTGCTCGCCTGCATCGACCGCACGGTCACCTCAGGCGGCGCGAGGGCGCTCGCCGAACGCATCGCCCGGCCGCTTCGTGACCCGGGCGCGATCAATACCGGGTTGGACGCGGTCGAATGGTTGCTGGAACGGCGAGGCCTGCGTCGCGATCTCAGGGACGGCCTGCGCGCCTCAGCCGACGTCGCGCGCGCGGTGTCCCGGCTGGCGCTCGGTCGAGGCGGCCCGCGCGACCTCGCCGCCATCCGCTCGGGCCTGACCATTGCCGAGGGACTGGCCGGGCTTTTCACGGCCTCGCCCGATCCGCTGACCGGGCCACCGCAGCGGATCACGGCGTGTCTGGACCGCCTCACGTTGTCGCCAGAGCTGTCGCGGTTGATGCTCGATCTCGCCGAGGGACTGTCGGACGAGCCCCCGCATCTGGCTCGCGATGGCGGCTTCGTGAACCCCGGTTTCCGGCCCGAGCTGGACGCCGCTCGCGCCCTGCGGGACGACAGCCGCCGGGTGGTCGCTGATCTTGAGGCCCGGGCTGTCGCCGAGAGCGGTGTCCCCTTCAAGATCCGGCACAACGCCGTGCTGGGCTACTTCCTGGAAACCACCGCCAAGCACGCCGAACCCCTGTTCCGCGCCGGGCCGGAGAGCCCCTTCATCCACCGCCAGACGCTGGCCGCCCAGGTGCGGTTCACGACTGTCGAACTGTCCGAGCTGGACGCGAAGATCAGCCAGGCGGGTCATCGGGCGCTGGCCATGGAGACCGAGACCTTCGAGATCTGGCGCGGCACGGTGCAGTCCCTGGCGCGGCCGCTGCAGGCGCTGGCGGAAGCCATGGCTGAGCTGGATGCGACCGCTGCGCTCGCCGAATGGGCGGAAGAGGTCGGGGCGGTCCGCCCCGTCGTCGACGATAGCCGCTGCTTTATCGTCGAGGCCGGTCGCCATCCGGTGGTCGAGGCAGCGGTCAAGCGGGCCGGCGATCCCTTCACGCCGAACGACTGCCGGCTGGACGGCGACGGCGTCGGCTGCGCGCGGCTCAGCATCGTCACCGGTCCCAACATGGCGGGCAAATCGACCTTCCTTCGCCAGAACGCGCTTCTGGTCGTGCTGGCCCAGGCCGGGTGCTTCGTGCCCGCGCGGTCCATGCGGCTGGGTGTCGTCGACCGCCTGTTCAGCCGCGTCGGGGCCGGCGATGACCTGGCGCGCGGGCGCTCCACCTTCATGATGGAGATGGTCGAGACCGCGGCCATCCTGACCCAGGCCACGGATCGCAGCTTCGTCGTTCTGGACGAAATCGGGCGCGGAACCGCCACCTACGACGGCCTCGCCATCGCCTGGGCCTGCGCCGAGGCGCTGCATGACGTGAACCGGGCCCGCACCCTGTTCGCCACGCACTATCATGAGCTGGCGCGGCTGGAGGAGCGGCTGGACCACGTCCGCAACCTGTCGATGAAGGCCAAGGAGTGGAACGGCGAGCTCGTGTTCCTGCATGAGGCCGCGCCCGGCGCTGCGGACCGGTCCTATGGCGTACAGGTGGCCAGGCTGGCGGGCGTGCCGCCGGCTGTCGTGGCTCGCGCGCGCTCCGTCCTCGATCGGCTGGAGACCGAGAAGGCGGCGCAGGGACGGCTGGACGACCTGCCCCTGTTCGCCGTGGCCGAACCGCCCCCGCCGCCGCTGAAGTCGGCTGTGGACGAGGCCATCGCCGCGCTGGATCCCGACGCCCTGTCACCCCGCGAGGCGCTGGAGGCGCTCTATCGGTTGAAGGGATTGGCGGGCTCGTGACGAGCCCCCTCGATGCTCGCCTCGACGCCCTGGTAGGCGGACCCGGCTTGCGCCAGGCGGTGACCGAGACCTTGCGTCAGCATCATGAGGCTGCGCGGGAGAAGGTCGCGTCCAAGCTCGCCAACGGCCTGCCCGGCGTCGAGGTCGCCCGCCTATACGCCGCCGCCGCCGACGACCTGCTGACCGCGCTCTGGCGGTTTACGACCGAGACCCTCTATCCCGCTCCCAATCCGACCGAGGCCGAGAAGCTGGCGCTGATCGCAGTGGGCGGTTACGGCCGAGGCGTCCTTGCGCCCTTCTCCGACCTCGACATCGTCTTCCTACGCCCATGGAAGACGACCGCCCGGACCGAGACGGTGGCGGAGTTCATGCTCTACGTCCTGTGGGACCTGGGCCTGAAGGTCGGGTCAAGCGCCCGGTCGGTCGAGGAGGCCCTTTCGCTCGGCAAGAGCGACATGACCATCCGCACAGCGCTGCTGGAGGCGCGGCCGCTGGCGGGCGACGCCGGGCTGGCATCGGAGTTCCTGGGCCGCTTTCAGACCATGGTCGGCGGCGGCGACCCCCGGCCCTTCATCGCGGCCAAGCTGGAGGAACGCGAGGCCCGGCACGCCAAGGCCGGCGCCGTCCGCTATCGCGTCGAGCCCAACATCAAGGACGGCAAGGGCGGGCTTCGCGACCTCAACACCCTGTTCTGGATCGCGCGATCCCTTGCCCCCGACAGCCCTCTTGGCGCGAGGGTCATGGATGATCTGCTGACCGCGCGCGAGCGTCGGACCTTCGAGGAGGCGTTTGATTTCCTCTGGCGCGTGCGCTGCCATCTGCATCTCGCGGCCGGGCGCGCGGAGGAGAAGCTGACGTTCGACCTCCAGCCCGAGGTCGCCCGGCGCATGGGCTGGCGCGGGCGCGGCGACGAGCCGGCGGTGGAGCGCTTCATGCGCCGCTACTTTCTGGTGGCCCGCGACGTCGGCGCCCTGACCCGCGCAATGAGCGCCACACTGGAGGCCCGCCAGCAGAAGAAGACGCTCAGCCTGTCCCGCCTCATCCCCGGCCGCCGCCGCGACCTGGGCGTGGAGGGCTTCGTGGAGGACGCCGGCCGCCTGTCGGTCACGGGGCCGGAGGTGTTCGCAGATGACCCGGTCAAGCTGCTCACCCTGTTCGTCACCGCCGACCGGCACGATCTCGACCTGCACCCCCACGCCTTCTCGGCGGTGACCCGGTCGCTCGGCCTCGTCACGCCCCGGCTGCGGCGCGCCCCCCAGGCGACGGCGGCGCTGCTGCACATCCTGGCCCACGGCCAGCGGCCCTATCGCGTCCTGACCATCATGAACGAGGCCGGCCTGCTCGGCCGCTTCCTGCCGGAATGGGGCCGCATCGTCGGCCAGACCCAGTTCAACATGTACCACGCCTATACGGTGGACGAGCACACGCTTCAGGCCATCGGCATCATCAACGACATCCATCGCGGCAAGCTGAAGGCCGACCATCCGCTGGCCAGCGAGGTCATCCATCTGATCGCAGACCCCGAGGCCCTGATGCTGGCCATGTTGCTGCACGACGTCGGCAAGGGCGGCGATCGGGGCCAGCTGGAGGACGGCGCCATCTCCGCCCGCCGCGCCTGCGAGCGGCTGGGGCTGGAGCCGCGCCGGATCGAGCTGGTGGTCTGGCTGGTTCGGCATCACTTGGCGCTATCCGACTATGCCCAGAAGCGCGACGTCTCCGATCCCGACACGGTTCGCGCCTTCGCCGAGCTGGTCGGCGATCCGGAGCGGCTGCGCATGCTGCTGGTGCTCACCGTCGCCGACATCCGCGCCGTAGGACCGGGCGTCTGGAACAGCTGGAAGGGCCAGCTGATGCGCAGCCTGTACGCCGCCGTCGAGGCCCTGTTCCGGGGCGAGGCCGTGCAGACCACCGATCCGCTGGCCGACCGTGCTGGCTTGGTCGCCCGCGCCTTCGCCTGCGGGGCCGCCGCCGAGGCCCGCACCGGGGCCGCGGGCCGCATCGAACAGACGACCGAGATCGCTCTGGCGGCACGCGACCGCCCCGGCCTGTTCGCCGACCTCGCCGCCGTGCTGGCGGCGGCCGGGGCGGACGTGACCGGCGCGCGAGTCGCCACGGCGGCGGACGGCACGGTGCTGGACGTTTTCCAGGTCCAGGACGGAGCGGACCAGCCCTATGGCCAGGCCGAGCCGCGCCGCCTGACCCAGCTCATCGCCGCGCTCGAAGCCGCCGCCCGGGGCGAGGCCTCGGTCCCGCCGCCCCCCATGCCGCCCGCCTCGCCGCGCCGGGCCGTGTTCGACGTGCGGCCCGTCGTCATGATCGACAACGCGGCGTCCGCCGAGGCCACCGTTATCGAGGTCTCCGGCGCCGACCGGCCGGGCCTGCTGGCCGAGCTGTCGCGCACCCTGACCGACCATGACCTGTCGATCCGCTCGGCCCACGTCGCCAGCTTCGGCGAACGGGCGGTCGACAGCTTCTACGTCACGGACGCCAGGGGCCGGAAGCTGACCTCCGACGTCCTGCTGGACGAGGTGCATCAGGCGCTGGAGGCTGTGCTCGATCGCGCCCCCGCCGCGCCCCAAGGTCGCCGCATCACCGCCGTTCGCGCCAGCGCCCGCGACGTTTCCGAACTCGGCCCGCGAAGGCCCGTTCCGTCGGCGGCGGAAGCGCGCTAAGGCGGCGCGACGCCGGAAGTCCGGCTTTCTGGCCGTTGATGACCCGACCCTCCGATCCACTCGAGCCGCCCCAGCCCGCCGCGCCCGTCGCCGGCACCGACGCGACCGTGGATCCCGTGGTCCAGCCGTCCGCCTCGGTCGCGACTGCCTCCAAGGGGGGCGGCATGCTGCGGTCCTCCGCTATCTTCAGCGGCCTGACCCTGGTCAGCCGGGTGGTGGGCTTCGCGCGCGATCTGGCGATCAGCTACGCCATGGGGGCCTCGGCCAGCCCGGCGGCCGACGCCTACAACACCGCGCTCAGCTTCCCTAATCTGTTCCGGCGCATCTTCGCCGAAGGGGCGTTCGCCGCCGCCTTCGTGCCCGCCTACGCCAAGACCCTGACGACCGAGGGACCGGAAGCCGCCGACCGGGTCGCGACCGACGCGCTCGCCGCCGTCGCCCTCGTCACCGTGGTCCTGACCATCGCCGCCCAACTGGCGATGCCGTGGATCATGACGGTCATCAACATCGGCTTCCTGAACGATCCGGCGCGTTTCAAGCTGGCCGTGGTCCTGACCCAGATCACCATGCCCTATCTGCCGTGCATGGCCGTGGCAGCCCTGCTGTCGGGCGCGCTGAACGCCAGAGGACGCTTCATCGTGTCCGGCGCCTATCCGATTCTCCTGAACCTCATCATGCTGGCCTGCGTGCTGCCGGCGGCCGGGGATCAGATCGGCGCCGCCTACGCCGCCTCCTGGGGCGTCCTGCTCGCCGGGGTCGCTCAGGCGGGCCTGTGCTGGTGGGCGGTGAGGAAGGCCGGGGCCAACATCCGGCTCGGGCTGCCCCGCCTGACCCCGGCGGTGAAGGCCATCATCATCACCGCCGTGCCCGCCGCCATCGGCAACTCTGCCACCCAGATCAACGTCTTCATCTCGGGCAACCTCGCCAGCTTCGAGGCCGGGGGACGGTCCTGGCTGGCGACGGCGGATCGGCTTTACCAGCTGCCGCTCGGCCTCGTCGGCGTGGCGATCGGCATCGCCCTTTTGCCGCGACTTTCGGCGGCCGTGGCGTCCGAGGATCGTGGGCAGCAGCAGGCTTCGATGGACGAGGCCGTGACCCTGTCCATGGCCCTGACCCTGCCGGCCGCCGCCGCCCTCATGGCCATGCCGTATTTCCTGATCGACGCGTTGTTCACGCGCGGGGCCTTCCTGCAGGTCGACGCCGTGGCGACGGCCCAGGCCTTGTTCCATTTCGCCTGGGGCGTTCCGGCCTTCGTCCTGATCCGCATCCTCGCCCCGGCTTTCTTCGCACGGCGGGACACCCGCTCACCCATGATCTTCGCCCTGGTCAATGTGGCCGTTGGATCGGCCGGAATGCTGGCCCTCTACAATCTCGGGCTCGGCGTGCCGGGGATCGCGGCCGGCACAAGCATCGGGGCCTGGGCCAACGCGCTGTTGCTTGGCGGCACCCTGTGGCGACGCGGTCATTATCGGCCCAGCGCCGCCGCGCTCTCGCGGCTGACCCGCATCGCCCTGGCCGCTGCGGGTCTGGCGGCCGTCGCCGCCGCCGCGTCCTGGGCACGGCCATCGCTTCAGGGTGCGGTCGAGACAGCCCTCTCCGCCCTGGGATCGGACCATGGCGGCAAGGAGATCGCCGTGATGCTCGTCGCGGCGGTGGGCGGCCTGGCCTATGTCGTCCTCGCCTTCGCCACCCGCGCGGTGACCCTTTCTGAGGTCAAGGGCCTGCTGCGACGCTCCCGCTGACCCGCCAAGCCTTGCCCCAAGGCCGCCGCTAGGGCATCTGCCGGGCCATGACCGACGCCGCTTCCGACGCCGCCGCCTACACCGGCCCTCGCCGCATCCTCTCCGGCATCCAGGCGTCCGGCGCGCTGCATCTGGGGAACTACCTCGGCGCGCTGAAGCGGTTCGTCGCGCTCCAGGACGCGGCCCCGACCTTCGTCTTCGTCGCCGACCTTCACGCCATCACCGTCTGGCAGGACCCCACCGTCCTGACCGCCCAGACGCGAGAGATCGCCGCCGCCTACATCGCCTCGGGGCTCGACCCGGCGCGCTCGACCATCTTCCCGCAATCGGCCGTGCGCGCCCATTCCGAGCTGGCCTGGATCCTGAACTGCGTCGCCCGCCTCGGCTGGCTGGACCGCATGACCCAGTTCAAGGAGAAGTCGGGCAAGCACAAGGAACGCGCCTCGGTCGGCCTCTACACCTACCCCGTGCTCCAGGCCGCTGACATCCTGCTCTACAAGGCGACCGAGGTTCCCGTCGGCGAGGACCAGAAGCAGCATCTGGAACTGACCCGCGACATCGCAGCCAAGTTCAACACCGACTTCGGCATCCCCGGCTTCTTCCCCCTGCCCGAGCCGGTCATCCAGGGGCCGGCGACGCGGGTCATGTCGCTCCGCGACGGCTCGGCCAAGATGTCCAAGTCCGATCCCTCGGACCAGAGCCGCATCAACCTGACCGACGACGCCGACACGATCGCGGCCAAGATCCGCAAGGCGAAGACCGACCCCGAGCCCCTGCCCGAAACCGTCGACGGCCTCGCCGACCGGCCCGAGGCCCGCAACCTCGTGGCCATCTACGCCGCCCTGTCGGACCAGACCCGTGAGCAGGTCATCGCCCAGTTCGGCGGCCAGGGTTTCGGCGCTTTCAAGCCCGCGCTCGCCGATCTCGCGGTCGCCGCCATGGCCCCCGTCACCGCCGAGATGCGCCGCCTGATGGACGACCCCGCCGAGATCGACCGGGTGCTGAGGGACGGTGCCGAGCGCGCCGCCGCCATCGCCGATCCGGTGGTCGATGAGGTCAAGCGCATCGTCGGCTTCTGGCGATGAGCGAGCATACCGCCGTCGTTGAATGGGTCCGGGGCGACCAGCCCTTTTCCGACCACCAGTACTCCCGCGCCCACGATTGGCGTTTCGATGGGGGGGCGCTGGTCAAGGGATCATCGGCCCCGACCAGCGTCGCGCCCCCGCTGTCGGACCCCACAGCGGTCGATCCGGAAGAGGCTTTGGTCGCGGCCCTGTCCAGCTGCCACATGCTGTTCTTCCTGGCGCTGGCGGCCAAGGCAGGCTTCGTCGTGGACCGCTATCGGGACGCGCCCGTGGCCACGCTCGCGAGGGATGAGCGGGGCCGGATGTCGATCACCGAGGTGGTTCTGCGTCCGGTGATCGACTGGTCGGGAGCGACGCCGGACGCCGAGCGGCTGGAAGACCTGCATCACCAGTCGCATCGCCTCTGCTACATCGCCAATTCTATCCGGGCCGAGGTGCGGGTCGAGCAGGGGTGATCCCTGCCAGAAAGTCGGCGAACCGTTCCATGGCCTGGCCGCTCAAGGCCTCGTCATAGCGCATCATGCGGGCCATCAGCCCGGGCTCGTCGAAGGCGTGGGTGCCTTCCACGCCCCAGACCGCGACCTCCGACCCCGCCGCCACGGCCGAGGCGAGCGCACGCATGTGACGGCGCACCGAGGCGAGATGGTCGCGGCTGGGTGCTATGACCAAAAGGTCCAGAGCGCGGGGCCAGGGTCTTCCACCACGGCTGGCCGACGCCACACCGACGTAGGGGTAGGCGAGGAAGGCCGCGCGAACGCCACGCAAATGAACACGCGGTGCATCCGAAAGCCCCGCTTCGCCTGATCGGACGAGCGGCATGGACATCAGGTCCATGATCGCCCAGCCGCCGTGGCTCCATCCGGCCAGTACCAGCCGGTCCGGATCGACGAGCGGCAGACCCCGGGCACCGGCGATGGCCGCCAGCACATCGCCGGCCCGCCGTCCACCGCGAAACATCAATCCTGTGCAGATCATGGCCTTGGCGAAGCCGCGGGTCCAACCGCGCGGGGCGAAAGAATCGACCAGAAGCGCCGCCCAGCCCGCAGACACGGCCGCCCTGGCGTAGGCGTGCAGATGGGCCCGGACGCCGCCGCATCCATGAAATAGCAGAACCGTCGGAAACGGGCCCCGGCCCGACGGGGTGAGCAGTTCCGCTTCGGGAGCCAGACGTCGCCATCGCTCCATTGCCGCGTCCACGGCTTAACCTGCGCGACGTCGGCGAACAGGACCCGCCTGGGCCGGGGCGACGGCGGTGTCCTCCAGCAGAGCCGAAAACCGGCGAATCGCCTCGTCGCCAAGCGCCGGATCGTAGCGCATTGGCGGTGCCGTCATGGGCTCATCGAAGCTGTGGGTGCCGTCGGCGATCCAGGTCTCGACGTCAACGCCGCAGTTTCGGACCATGTCGTGGATGCGCTCGGCATTGCGGACGGTCGTCAGGTGATCCTTTGCCGCCACAACAGCCAGGGTCTTCGGGCAATGCCGCCAGGGCCGCATACGGTTCAGGGCCGCGAACCCGACGTAGGGGTAGGCCAGATAGGTCGCCTTGACCCCGTCCAGGGATACGTTCTCGGCGTCGCTGACGCCCAGCGCCCCGATCCGGTCGCGATCCGCGCTCATCGCTTCCATGATGCCCCATCCGCCATGGCTCCAGCCGGCGAGCAGAAGGTTTGTGGGGTCGACATCGGCGCGCACAGACACCCCCCGGATCGTCGCCAGAATGTCCCCCGCCCGCTCCCAGCCGCGCAGCAGAAGGCCCGTGCAGACCGTGGCCATGGCGAACTGACGGCTCCAGCCGCGCGGGGCGTAGGAATCGACGATGAGCGCGCGCCAGCCCTTGTCCCTGGCCGCCTGGGCGTACTTGGGCAAATGGCCGCGCAGTCCGCCGCAGCCGTGAAACAGCAGGGCGGTCGGCCGAGGGCGATCGTCATCCGGGCCGACCCAGGCGGCATGGGGCGCCAGGCGGGCCCAGCGGTCGTCGAGCGTGTCCATTCCCGACCCTTAACTCAGCTTTGCGACTGTTGCTCGGACGTCGGGTAACGACAGCCCTAGAAAAGATCGACCGGCAGGATCTGACTGGCCAGCAAGGTCTCCATGCCCTGCCAGTGGTCCGGTCCCTGCCGCTCGACCCAGGCCTGAACCACATCGCGTCCCAGACCGTAGTTGATGATGTAACTGCGGTAAGTGTCGATGAAGCGCACCCTCTGGGCCGCCCGCTCAGGCGTCGTGAGCATGTAGCGGGACAGAAGCTGCGTGGCCTCCGCCCGATCAATCCGGCCCGCCAGATAGTCATCTGCGATAGTGTACTCGGCACGGGCGAGCCGACGGACGAGTGCGTTCAGCTCTGCCTTGCGCTCCACCGGTGCGCCGGTCAGACCCGCGAGCGGCAGCAACACATCCTGCTCGAAGCGCGCTGCCTCGTCGCCCGTGAAGGCCAGATCGATGCCGTAGTTGGCGCTGCCTTCGGCCACGAAGGACATGGGCGAATAGAGCGGGTAGACGCTCATCTCGACCCAACCGCGCTCGACGACGAAGGTCTGTTCCAGCAGCGCATTGTAGACGTGATGGCCGGGGTAGGCCTCGTGACACCCGAGGTCGATCGCCCGGTCCGTGAAGATGGGCTGGTCGGTATTGATCTCGATCCGGCTGGCGGCTCCGCCCAGATAGTAGTTGTAGCCCGACCACGGCTTGTCCGTGACGAAGGCCAGGGTGAAACGCTCGTTCGTCGGCAGGTTCATGTGGGCCAGGGTCCGGCGACGGCACTCGGCGATGGAGGCATCGAACACGACCTGCAAGCGGTCCGCCGGAATGCGGAAGTTGCCCCGGAAGGCGGCGACGCGGGCGGCCAGTTCGCCGTCCCCCGGGACGAGCTGGTCGATCTGGGCGAGGATGGGGTCGAAGTCGGACAGGGGGCGCAGTTCGGGACGAACGCCGAACAGGGCCTCGGCCTCGTCGGCGAAGCTCAACCGCTCGCCCGACAGCATGCGAAGGCGGGCCGAGGCCGCCGAGACATGGGCGAGCAGGTAAGCCTTGCGCTGGGCGACCGCCGGTTCGGCCCCGGCGACCGAGATGGCGTTGAGCCGCTCCGTCAGCGAGGCGGCACCCTGCATCAGGGCGGGGATGTCACGCGGATTGGCCTGCGCAGCCTGTGCCCACTCCGGGGGACCGTAGTAGGCATCGACATAGCCCGGTTCACGCTCGCCAATCTCGAGGATCAGGGCGACGTAGTCGCGCGCGACCGCGTCCAGACTGTCACGCGACGCGGCAGGCCCGGCCGTCGGGGCGCTGGCGCAAGCGCCGAGAAAGAGCAGAAAACTGAGAACGAAGGCCCGCATCATCCATCCTCCGGTCGATCGGTCATCTACACACGGATCCTTTGCAGACCCGCCGGGACGCCTCGCGTGCATTCGGGATTGAGGGCCGCGCGAGGCTGCTGTAAGGCCCTTCATCCGGTCGCCAAGAGTGGCCGCGCGAGACGCACCCGTAGCTCAGCTGGATAGAGCGTTGCCCTCCGAAGGCAAAGGTCACACGTTCGAATCGTGTCGGGTGCGCCATTACTTTCAACAACTTAGCCCCTCTCAGCTGGCCGGTTATGTTCGTCCTAGTCACCATATAGTCACCACGAGCGACGGTCGGGCTAGGGAATCGCGAAGGCCAGATTGTGGACCTTGAACAAGAGTACCTCAGAAGCCTCGACGGATCATCGATCGCCGTCTGGCGATTTTTTGAGGAAAGGCTCAATGCAGCGTTCGCGGCCGTTCGACAATCCGAGCTGATTTTCGAGTTTGATGACTTCCCAGCCGATGCGGATTTTTCGGTCCGGGCGACCGCAGTTGCCACGGCTGCTATTGAGGGAATGGCTCTTCTAGATGCACCGTCAGACGAGTACCTGAGTGCGGTTTCAACGCTGTACAAGGTCTCTGAACTGGCGCTCCTCTGGGATAGCCTGCTTTCGGAGACGGAGTCTGGACAGGGCGAGCTCCTCGCGAGGGCTATCCTGCTGACCAAATCGACCGCGAGGCGGCGCGGATCCTCTGCCGACGGCTCGGCCTGCGACAGGTGGCCGAAGATGGCGCGCCCACCTGAGCCCTTCCCGGGGTTCGAAGGCCAGCGGGCCATGCCCGAGGTCGCCGATCACACCGTGGGCGAGCTTGGCCAACGCGGCATGGGGTTGGGCCTTATCTGTCGCGACTGCGGCCGGGAGGCCGCCTTCACACCGCTGGGCATCCGGACCCAACTGCACCGCTATCGTGACACCCCGGTCCCGGTCTTCGCACGCGCCTGCCGGTGCCAGACATGCGAGGGCGCTAACGTCGTCGCCCACGGCGCGCCGCTGGAACCGCACCACCAAGCGCGGCCCTACATCCTGTTTCGGGAACGGCGAGCCGGGCCAAGGCTGGATCGGCTATAGACGATGTGCGGAAGGCAATGTCCGCAATCGGCTTGGATCAGAACGTCTATTTTCGACCCAAAGCGGACGTTGGTAGCATCTGCTTGCCCACCCCCCTAGCTTTAGACTTGGTTAGTGATATCGTCCCATGGGTGACGCGGGGGGCGGCGACCGGGGGGGCGGCGACCGGGGGGGCGGCGACCGGGGGGGCGGCATGGTTCGGGGTGTTCTGGCAGTGGGTTGGCGCCTGGCGAGCATGCTCGTCATGGCTCTGGCTCTGATCAGCTTAACTTCGCGGTGGCACGTCGTGTCATGGAACGATGCCATCGCCTCGGTGGCGACCGAATACCAAGCAGTCACCGACCCCATCGCGCGGCTGATGGCAAGACTGATCCCGTTGGACATGCCTGCCTACACGGTCGATCTGGTGGTCCTCTATCTGCTGATCGGGAACGCATTCGCGCTGTTTAACATTGCGGCTGAGAGGGGGAGCGAAGGCCGTATTCAGCACTCCGTCGGGGTTGGCATTCTGCTGCAGATGACGTTCTTTTGGCCGTACATGATCTTTTGGACCATGCAGCGCGTCACCAAGGACGCCCAGACCTGGTCATCGGGACTCGCAATGACGTTGATTTCCGTCGGTGGTGCCTTCGTTGCCTTCGTCGGTATGATTATCGTCGCCACCTTGATTCAGTCGGCAATATTCTGGATTGCATTGGCGGCTAACCATTGGCTTTAGCTTTGAGCTGTCCTGGCTGCTGTTAGTCAGCGAGCTGATGGCACCTTTTCGCGAACTGGCGCTTTGGCGAGGGCGGGGGCCATGGCTGCTTTTGGGCCAGTGGTTTTTTGACGGATAGCCACCCGTTGCGGCCATTGGCGGCTTCGCGTCATGGCAAGGATCGCCTAACCGGTGGGACCCGACCGGACCAAAAGCACTCCGACCGCCGCGATAGCCATGGCCGCTCCTATAACCCGCCAGAGCACGAGGAACCGTTGCGACGGTTTGTATTCGAGCAAGTCTCGCCGTTCCTCAAAATAGGCCTCAGAGGCCCCCTCTTCGATCTCCCTGAGCCTGACGAGGCGGTTTGCTTCTGACCGGCCAGCCCAAAAGCCGGGCGCAATCATGAAGGCGACCCCAAACGCGAGTAGGATAAGAGGTTCAATCATCGGTGGTTAAAAACTCTTTGGAGCGACAGGCGTCAAGGTCCGCTCTCCCCCCATCTCGGACGTCTGGCACGTCCGCTTTGTGGAAGGCTCACTCCGAAACACACCTGCCGCCCGATAGTGGACGTTTCGCACGTCTCAGATGAGCCAGAGCCAGACATTGGCCGGGGCACGCGCACAAACGTCTGACTTTGGCTCATTTCAGACCCTAGCTAGGTCAGCTTCTGGGCTGGCCCACGCTCGCGATGCCGAACGGCGGGACCGGGTTGATGCCAGCAAGCCTTGCATTCGAATGCAAACTGTCTTTGATGGCCGAATGCTGACGCGAGCTACCCCCATGCCGTTGAGCCATCGAATAGTCCGTTACGCGGACCTAATCCCGTGTAGGACGGCGTTCATTGATGCCCGCACCCCTGGGTCGGACGCCAAGGAAAACTTCACGATCATCGGCCCCGGCGTGGCTGAGAACCCCGATCAGCATGTGCACATCCGCGAGCCGCATGGTTTCAATATCGGCGGCGCGCGGCAGCCGCCGCGCTGCGTGAACTCCCAGCATTTCCACGAGACGGCGGAGGTCTTCTTCGTACACTCCGGCCAGTGGGCGTTTCGGACGGGCGAGCATGCGGACGAGGCCGAGGTCATCCTCAATCCCGGCGACACGATCTCGATCCCGGTGCATGTGTTCCGGGGATTCGAGAACGTGGGCCAGGAGACCGGCTTCCTCTATGCGGTGCTGGGCGGCGACGATCCGGGTCGGGTGGTCTGGGCGCCCGATGTGCTGGAGCGCGCCAAGGGACATGGCCTTGTGCTGCTCGCGAGCGGCCGGCTGGTGGACACATTGAGGGATCCTACGCCTGGCGATGATGATCCAGTGGTCCAGCCTGAGCCGCGATCGATGCTGGATTGCATTGTGCGCCATGTCGATACGGCTGGGCTGGAGGCTGTCGTCGTTCGTAACGGAGCCTCGACCGGCCATGTCGCGGTGCCTGGCGAGGGCGTGAGCGAGACCGTGGTCATCGGCACCGCCAACCCAGCCGAGCATGCGCCCGCCGCGCCGCTGGCTTGGCCGCACGGCTTCATCTGTCGTCGCGTCAGGCTCGCGGCCGGGACCTCCGGCGCGCAGCTCTATCGCGTCGAGCCCGAAGTGATCTTCGTCCATTCCGGCGATCTAATCATCGAGGTCGAAGGCGAGACCGCACTATTGTCGATGGGGGACACCGTTACCGTTCCCGTCGGCGCGGTCCGCAGGCTGTCGTCATCCGGCGGAGCCGATCTGTTCGTCACGCGCGGCGGCGACGCCCCCTTGGCCGTGCAGCCGGTCGACGGCGCGGCTTGAGGGAGCGGACAGTGGGCTGGATCGACACTGCAGCCGTCGCGCCTTCCCCCGCCGGACGGTCGATCGAGGACCTGCTTGGCCCCCGACCGCGACGCCAGGACCTGACCGGGTTCGATCCCAACTACAGCGACATCGTCGACTACATCATCCGCTGCACCCACCGGATCTGGGAAGAGAAGAACGTCGGCCTGTGCCGGTCGCACTATGCCCCGGACTGCGCCATCCACACTCTGGCCGGGCCGGTGACGGGGGTCGAGGCGGTGGTGGCCAACACCCTGGCGACGCTGGCGGCCTTTCCGGATCGTAGCCTGATCGGCGAGGACGTGATCTGGAGCGAGGACGCGGCGGGCCTGTTCCACACCTCGCATCGGATCGTCAGCCTGATGACCCATCTGGGTGACGACGCCTTCGGTCCGGCCACGGGTCGGCGGGCGCAGGTCACGACCATCGCCGACTGCGTAGTGAGCGAGAACCGGATCATCGAGGAATGGCTGGTGCGCGACAACGCCCATCTGGTGCGACAGCTGGGGCTCGATCCCTGGACTGTGGCGCGGGGCCAGGCGGAGGCGGACGGGGCGCTGGAGCCGTCCGCCCACGCCTGGCGATCCGCCGAAATCGCGCGCGTTCGGGAGGGCCAGGCGATGGTCGTCACGCCGCCAGTCGATCATCCGGCTGCTGGACCGACAGCGATGCTGGAGCGCGCGGTCAACGACGCGCAACTCGGTGATGCGGCCGCCTTGCTGTCCGTCTCCGCCGAAGGCTTCTGGCCGTCGGGTCGGCGCTGGGTCGGGCGGGGCGGATGGATCGGAGCGATGAACCAGCTGACGTCGGTGCTGGAGACGCCCCAGCTGGTGATCGATCACTGGGCAGCCACAGCCCTGCCGCATGACGAGATCGCGGTGGCGCTGCGCTGGTCGATGGCCGGGCGCCATGTTCGGACGGGGATCTACGGTCCCGCGACCGGGCGGGAGCTGCTGGTGCTCGCTGTGAGCCATTACCGGCTGAGGCAGGGGCGCATTTTGGAGGATATCACCGTCTTCGACGAGCTGGCGGTGCTGCGTCAGCTGGCGGGAGGGCTAGGCGCATGACGGCGCTTGGCAGACTGCTGGCGGGCGAAGGGCCGCCGGTGCTTCAGACCTGCCGGCTCGAGGGGCTGGGGGGCGAGACCTATGGCCGGGAGCTGGTGGGCGATGCGCTCAAGGGCGCAAGATTCGGTGCCTGGACGCTCGATGTGGAAACCGGCCACATGGGCGTCTGGATGGATGATGACACGGCGGTTGTGGCGGACCTGGCGGAAGGCGGGGTTGGGAGGATCTGGCTGCTCGGCCGGACCGCCGCACTGGTGCCGCCGCCCGTCTTGGACCTGCCGGTCGATCCGGACATGGCGCAGGCGCGCCACGGGGTACGGTTCGATCCGCAGGATCATCCAAAACTGAATGCGGCACACGTCGAGCGCCTGGTCGCGGCGTCCGAAGATTGGCCCGACTCGGGTGTCGTCGCGCCGCGCCCGGTGATCCTGAGAGCCGCTTCGTTCGGCGAAGTTGCGGTCGCCCTGATCAGGCTGGAGGCGCGAGGGCCCTCCAGCCCTGTGGCGTTCAACGCCTTGCTTGTCGTCCGGCCGACCGGCGTGGAGCGGCGCCTGGATGAGGCTGGTCGGACGGCAGCGCTGGCAAGGCCCTGGACTCCCCGGCTTTAGGCCGCCCACGGCGGGGTGCAGCCGAGAGTGTGCCAGTTTGGCGACAGGTTTTCTGCATTCGAATGCAAATCCCGTGGACAAGCGCCGCATTCGAATGCAGTCTCGTGTTCTCTGATCTGGAACGGATTGCCGAGGGGGCTTGAAGACGATGTCGAATAGGTACGGATTGACTGGCGTTTCGATCGCGGTAATGGCGCTGGCGGCGTCCCCCGCCTGGGCCCAGACGGCTCCGGACCCGGAGACTTCCACGGTCGAGGACATCGTGGTCACGGCCCAGCGCCGGGCCGAGAATCTGCAGGACGTGCCGCTGGCGGTGACAGCCCTGTCGTCCGAGACGCTGCAGAACAATGATATTCGCGACCTCTCGCGCGTGGAGGTCCTGACCCCCGGTTTCACATTTGGCAAGTCGGGTTCGGATGCCCGTCCCGCCATCCGCGGCGTGCGCACCGAGAACGTCGGCGTGTCCGGCGATCCCTCGATCGGTTACTTCACCGACAACGTCTATCGCAGCCGGGCGTCGCAGGCGAACGAGCCGTTTGTGGACGTGGCGCGGGTCGAGATTCAGCGCGGGCCGCAGGGCACCCTGTATGGTCGCAACACCTTCGGCGGCAACATCGCCATCTCGACCAACGACCCGACCGAGGACTTCGACGCGGGGTCCAGCCTGACGCTGGGCAGCTTCAACCGCATCGCCGTTGACGGCTTCGTCAATGTGCCGCTGGGCGACGCCGTGCAACTGCGCATCGCAGCCTTGCGCGAGACGATGGACGGCTATGTCGAGGGTGTCACCGACGACCTGGACATCTTCGACCGCGACACCAGCTACGCCCGTGTCGGCGTGCGCATCGCGCCGACGCCGCAGCTGGAAGCGGTGCTCCGATACAGCCACTGGACCGAGCAGGGCACGGGCGGTGCCGCCTTCGGCTATCGCGTCGGCGGGATCTTCGTGAACCCGACGACCGGCAACTTCGACATCAACGGCCAGCCCTATCTGCTTCGCTACGACATTCCGCGCACCGGACGGCCGCTGGTCGAGGGTATTCCGATCAATCCGGATCCGCTGTTCTATGGCGGCGACACCAAGCTGGTGCAGGACCTCGAGCAGAACGCCTGGAGTGCCAACGTCTCCTATGACTTCGGGCCGGTCGTCTTTCGCTCGATTACCGGCTTCACCGAGTACGAGGTGTTCCGGAACGCGGACAACGACTTCTCGCTCCGCCTCGGCGCGGTTGATGGCCAGGAAGACAAGCTTGAGAGCTTCAGTCAGGAGCTGCAGCTGGCGTCGAACGGCGACGGGCCGATCGACTGGATCGTCGGCTATTTCTACTTCAACGAGGATGTGACGGCGTCGTTCTTCTCCAGCTGTCCGACCGCCGCCCGGGACACTGCCGGCTGCGCCTTCGCTGCCGGCCTGCCCGAGACCACATCGAACGCGGTGTTCGGCCAGGCGTCATGGTGGGCCATTCCGGATCGTCTGCGCATCACCGGCGGCGTCCGCTACACCGAGGACGAGAAGGTCATCCGACGCGCCAACGCCACGACCAACGGCACCCAACGGCTGACGTCGGTAACGCCGACGGGCCAGGAGTTCGACTTCACCTTCTCGGAAACCACCTGGCGGGTGAACGCAGAGTACCACCTCGACGACGACCGGATGCTGTATGCGACCGTGTCGACAGGCTTCCGTTCGGGCGGGTTCAACTCAGGCTTCTTCACCAATCCGGCCCTGCCCGGCGCCTTTGGGCCCGAGACAGTGACGGCCTATGAGATCGGATCGAAGAACCGCTTCTGGGACGACCGGCTGCAAGTAAACATCTCGGCCTATCGCAACGAGTTCCAGGATCTGCAGGTCCAGAACCAGTTCCTGATCGTCACGCCGACGGGCACGACCACGACCTCGGTCATCCTGAACGCCGCAGAGGCGCACAGCCATGGCCTAGAGCTCGAAGTTCAGGCGGTGCCAATTGACAACCTGAACCTCGCTTTCTCCGCCACGCTGATGGAGGCCCAGTACGACGACTATCGCAACGTGCCGGCACCCTCGAACTACACCGGCTTCCTCAACTATTCCGGCAACGATGTGCCCTACAGCCCGTCGATCAAGCTGACGGGCCAGGTGGGATACGACTTCATCCTGGGCGACGGGTCGGTGATCACGCCGCAGGCCACGGTGCTGTATTCGGACGAGTACTATCTGACCGACACCAATACGGTGCTCGATCTGCAGGACGCCTTTGCCAAGGTCGATCTGCGCGTCAGCTGGGTCGATGCGTCGGAGCGGTATCGCGTGGATGTGTTCGCCAACAACGTCGGTGACGAGGTCACCCTGAACCGCGCCACCTTCGGCTCGCGCGGCCTGAACCAGAGCTACGACGCGCCGCGTATGTATGGCATCCGCCTCAGCGCGGCCTACTGAGACTACTCTACCCCGGTGAGCCTTACGGGGCGGCTTCGGCCGCCCCTTTTTCTTTGGTGACGCTTAGAACCCAGCGTCGGTCCTGAGCTGGGTCGCACCCGCGCGGATGAAGCCGTGGTCGGAGCCGAGCAGGAAGAAGCTTGCGCCCTGTTCGCGCCAAATCGGCAGCTCCTTTAGGTCGGGCGTGAACATGCCGACGGTCCGCCCGACCGCACGGCAGGCGACGACGATATCGGACACCGCCGCCATGACGCGGGCAGCCTTGGGATCGGTCTCGCCCAACGCGACTGTCAGGTCGATGCGGCCGATGAAGATGCCGTCGATGCCATCCACCCCGACGATGGCGGGCAGGTGGTCCAGGGCCTCCATGTCCTCGATCTGCAGGATGACGCTGGTCTGGGTGCGAGTGTCGGCGAGCCTCTGGCCGATCGGCGGGCTGAGGTAGCCAGAAGCTCGGGTGCCACCCGCATAGCCCCGGCCGCCCGCGCCATAGTGACAGGCGCGCACGGCAGCCTCGGCCTCCTCGGGCGAGCGGATGTGAGGCACGACCACCCCGGCGGCGCCGAGGTCGAGCGCGTTCAGGATCTCATGCGGCGAGGCCGAAGCCACGCGGACGAGGGCGGGGACGCCGACTGCGCGCGCCGCCAGGATGCCTCGATCCAGATCGACCCGGTCGAAAGGCGCGTGCTCGGCGTCCAGGCATAGGCAGTCGAGCCCGGTCTGGGCCAGCACCTCGACCACCGACGGATGGGGCGTCTTGACGAAGGTGCCGAGCAGGGGCGCGCCCGCGACCAGCTGCGTCTTGAAGTCGGCCGCGACGCTCATCGGCTTTTCCAAAGGCGGTCCGACGCGATGGCCGCGCCCTCAACCAGGGCCCCCAGCTTGGCCCAGGCGATGTCGGGATCGACGGGGCCGAAGCCGGCGAAGGTGCCGAAGCCGCAGTCGGCCCCCGCCAGCACCCGTTCGCGCCCGACCAGGTGGGCGTAGCGTTCGATCCTTTGCGCCACCAGTTCGGGATGCTCGATGAAGTTGGTGGTGGAATCGATGACGCCGGGGATGATGACGAGGTCGTCCGGCAGCGCGTTGTTCTGAAACCAGGTCCATTCGTGGGCATGGCGCGGATTGGCCGCCTCGAACAAGATGGCCCCGACCTTCGCGCGACGGGCGAGGCCGAAGACGGTCTCGAACGGGGCGTCGCAGTGGTGCGGCCCCTCATAGTTGCCCCAGCAGACGTGCATGCGGACGCGGTTGCGCGGCACATTTGCCAGCGCAGCGTTGAGCGCCTCCAGATGGCCCTCGCAGGCCTTCACATAGTCGGCCTCGGGCAGATCCTTGAACATCATGTGGCGGCCGACGCCGAGATCCGGACTGTCGAGCTGGAGGATGAAGCCCGCGCGGACGATGGCCTCGTATTCGGTGCGCATGGCCTCCGAGAGCGCCTCCAGATAGGCATCCTGCGATGGGTAGTGACCGTTCGGCTGGAAAAGGGCGATGACCCCGGGCGAGGCCGCGTTTAGGAACGCCTCGACCGGCCCGGCCCGGCCGACAGCGGCCGCCATGTTGGCGATGTCGGCATCCAGCGGGCCGTTGTCCTTGACCGCGATGGGCCCCACGCACATGGGGCGACGATAGGTCGGAGTTCCGCCGCCGGAGGCCTGGCGGGCGAGGAAGTTGGGGAACTGTTCCAGATCCTGGGGCGCGCGACGCGGGCTGTCGCCGCCGAAGCCGCTGAGCCGATCCTTTACATAGGTGGCGTAGGAGATCTTGCTCATCTCCCCGTCCGAGACCACGTCCAGTCCCGTCTCGACCTGACGGGCCACGGTAGTCGCGACGGCCTCGGCGACCACCGCTTCGAAGGCGGCGGCGTCGAAGACGGGATCCTCGCCCTCACGCGCGAATAGGCCGTCGGCGACGACGGCGGGGCGCGGCAGACTGCCGACGTGGGTGGTCAGGATGCGGTCGGTCGAGGTCTTCATGCGGGCTCCAGCTGACGACACAGGGCGTTGATCTCGGCCGCCACGGCGGCGGGCGCCTCCAGTGGGGCCATGTGGCCGCAGTCGGGAATCAGGACGAGACGACCGTGAGGCACGGCGGCGGCGAGACGCCGGGTAGCCTCGGGCGGGGCCAGGCCATCGGCCTCACCTGTTACGACAGTGACGGGCATGGTCAGGGCGGGAAGCAATGGCGTCGGATCGGGCCGCAGCATCAGGGCCTGCACGTGGCGGCGGAACTGGAGCGACCCGGCCTCGAGCGCCATGTCGAAGACCAGCCGCCGCTCGGCCTCGTGCGCCTGGGGCTCGGCAAAATAGAGGGGTTTGAGTTCCTCGCGGACCAGCCGGGCGAAGCCGCCGGCGTCGGCCGTGGCGATTTGGCGCAAACGGCGTTCGGAGCGGTCGGGTGTCTCGGGCTCGGCGTGGGTGTCGATCAGGATTAGGCCAGCGATCCGGCCGGGGGCACGGGCCGCTGCGACCATCGCCGCCATACCTCCCATTGAGAATCCCGCCAGCACGAACCGTTCCGGCCCCTCGGCCAGGATGCGCTCGGCCATGGCCTTGATGGTGTCGTCTTCGCCGAAGTCGACAGTCACGATCGTCCCGGCCAGCAAGGGTGTCACCGCTGACCAGAGGCGGTCGTCGCACAGCAGGCCCGGCGCCAGGACGACCGGGATCATCCCCCGCTCGGGGCCAGACGGGCGGAGCGGCCGGGCACGATCTCGCCGCAGAACAACCGCCGCTCGGGGGCCAGGTCCGGATCCTCGATACGGGCGAACAGCATCTCGACGGCGGCGGCGGCCAGCGCCCCGATGGGCTGGCGCACCGTGGTCAGCTGATAAGCCAGCCAGCGCCCGGCGTTGAAGCCGTCGAAGCCCGCCACCGAGACGTCCTCTGGCACGCGCAGGCCGTGCTTCAGCCGCGCCGCGTCCATCGCACCGAGTGCCATGGCGTCGTTGGCGCACAGGACGACGTCGAACCGCTCGCCCCCGGTCCACAGCCGCCCGAAGGCCTCGATCCCGCTCTCATAGCGATAGTCGCCGGGTGTCACTGCCGTGATGCAGCCGCCCAGCCGCTCCAGCGTCGCACGTGCTCCCGCCGCCCGCTGCTGCGCCACCTCCGAGCCGTCCGGGCCGGTGATCATGGCGAAGCGGCGATGCCCCGCCTGCCATAGCCGGTCGACCAGCCGGCCTTCGCCGTCGGCGTGATCCACAGCGACAGAGTTGCCCGCATGATGGGGCGGCGCGCGGTTGTAGAAGATCACGGGCGTGCGGTGCAGCTCGAAGTCCTCCAGCTGCTCAGCCGTCATGGCGGTGGCGGCGATGACGCCGTCGACCTGGAAGCTCCAGAGCTGTTCAAGGGCGGTGCCGACCTCGGCCAGGTTCTCGACCGTGATCAGCAACACGCGCGCGCCGCGTTTCGCCACCTCGGCGGTGATCTCCACCATGATCTCGGGGTAGTACAGGCTGGCCATGGCCGGCAGGATCAGGCCGACGAGATTGGACCGCCGCGTGATCAGCCCGCGCGCGATGGCGTTGGGGCGGTATCCCAGCGACCGCGCCGCTCCCAGGATCCGCTCGCGGGTTTCTTCCGACACGCTGCCGCCGGGCGAGAAGGCGCGGCTGACCGCCGACTGGGACACGCCCGCGAGCCGGGCCACATCATAGCTGGTGGCGCGTCCGGCGCGGCGGTCGGGGTCTCTGGGGGCCATGGGCTTAGGCGGCTTCCTTCTGGCCGTAGCGGCGCACCCGGATATCGGCCTGTTCCTTGTGTCCCGCAAACCCTTCGAGCGCGCACAGGCGCGAGCAGTATTCGCCGACCATGACGCTGGCCTCTTCGGTCAGGACCTTCTGATAGGTGCAGGTCTTCATGAACTTGCCCACCCACAGCCCGCCCGTGTAGCGCGCCGAGCGCATGGTCGGCAGGGTGTGGTTGGTGCCGATGACCTTGTCGCCGTAGCTGACGTTGGTCAGGTGGCCGAGGAACAAAGCCCCGTAGTTGGTCATGTTGGCGAGGAAATAGTCCGGGTCGCGGGTCATAACCTGGACGTGCTCCGAGGCAATCTGGTCGGCGATTTCGACCATCTCGGCGTCGCTGTCGGCCAGGATGATCTGGCCATAGTCGCGCCAGGCGACCGAGGCGATCGGGGCGGTCGGGAGCCACTTCAGCTGGCGTTCGATGGCCTCGACCGTGTCGTGGGCGAGTTTTTCTGACGTGGTCAGGAGGATGGCGGGGCTATTCGGGCCATGTTCGGCCTGGCCGAGCAGGTCTGCGGCGCACAGGTCGCCGTCCACGCTGTCGTCGGCAATGACAAGCGTCTCGGTCGGCCCGGCCAGCAGGTCGATGCCTACGCGGCCGAACAGCTGGCGCTTGGCCTCGGCTACGTAAGCGTTACCGGGTCCGACCAGCATGTCGACCGGCTCGATGTCGCCGCCGGGAGCCCCCTTGGCACCCAGCGCCATCAGGCCGATCGCCTGCACGCCGCCCAAGGCGAGGATGGCGTCGGCACCGGCCATGTGCTGGGCCACCACGATCGCCGGATTGGCCTGGCCTTCATATGGCGGAGCGGCCGACAGGATGCGCTTGACCCCCGCCACCTTGGCCGTGACTACGCCCATGTGGGCCGAGGCCACCAGCGGATACTTGCCGCCGGGCACATAGGCACCGACCGCGTTCACCGGTGTGTTCTTGTGACCCAGGATAACGCCTGGCAGGGTCTCGACCTCGACATCTCTCAGTGCGTCCTTCTGGATCTGTGCGAAGTTCCTGACCTGTGCCTGGGCAAACGCGATGTCTTCGATGGTGCGGTCCGACAGGGCGGCGTAGGCGGCCCTGATCTCGTCCTCGCTGAGACGGAAATCCTCGCGGTCCCAACGGTCGAGGTCGCGAGAGTAGCGGCGCACCGCCTCCATGCCCTCGGCCTCGATATCGGACAGCATGCGCTCGACCGTTTCGCGCACACGCGCCCCGTCGGCCTTCACCGCCTCGACCGAGCGGCCTTCCTTCAACCATTGGGCCATGTGTCTCTCCCTCAAGGACGCTTGCGCGGCGCATCGAATTGAAGTCAGTCTAGGTTTGTTGCATTCGAATGCAAGAGAGGTGTTCGAAGCGGCGACGGAGGATGCGATGAGGCTCGGTCTGACGGTCAAGGCGGCATGAGCGACCTTACAGGCCGGCGCATCCTGATCACAGGGGCCGGGCGTGGGCTGGGCCGTGCCTGCGCCCAAGCCGTGGTCGACGCGGGCGGAGAGGTCATCGCCGTGGCCCGGTCCTCGGCCGATCTGGTCGACCTGGCCGACAGCCGCCCGGGCCGGATCGAGACCTGGACGATGGACGTCGCCGACCCGACCTTCCACGCCCGCCTCGCCGGCCTGCCGCGTCTGGACGGTCTGGTGAACAACGCCGGCTTCAATCGGCCCCAGCCCTTCACCCAGGTCGATGTCGAGACGCTCGACGGCATGCTGGCGCTGAACGTCCGCGCCGCCTTTCTGACCGCCCAGGCGGCGGCGAAGGTGATGGCGGCCCAAGGCTCCGGCGTCATCGTCAACATGACGTCTCAGATGGGCCACGTCGGCTCGCCGGGCCGCACCGTCTACTGCCTGACCAAGCACGCGCTTGAGGGCCTGACCAAGGCCGCCGCCGTCGAACTGGCGCCCCACGGCGTCCGCGTGGTCAGTCTGGCCCCCACCTTCATCGAGACGCCGATGACCGCCCCGATGCTGGCCGACGAGGCGTTCGGCAGGTTCGTGCTAGACCGCATTCCCTTGGGCCGCGTTGGCACAGCGGCCGAGGTGGCAGCGGCCTGCGTCTTCCTGCTGTCGCCCGCCGCGTCTCTGGTCACCGGATCCAGCCTGCTTGTCGATGGAGGCTGGACCGCCCAATGACGAACGAAGACCGCAAACGCCTGATCTGGACCCTGTTCCAGCGTCTGGACGCCACCGACGTAGGTGGGGCCGCCGCCCTGTGGCGCGCCGCGATGACGCCCGACGCCGTCTTCCACGCCGTCCACCCGATGAACGATCTTCAGGGGGCAGAGGACCTGATCGCCGGCCTGGTCGGACCGCTGCGCGCCGCCATCCCGGACCTGCAGCGCCGCACCTATGCCCTGATGGCGGGGCGCTTCATGGACGCCGACTGGGTCTGCGCGCTCGGCGTGTTCGAGGGGACGATGACCGGCACCTGGCTGGGCATTCCGGCGACTGACGGCCTGATCAATCTGCGCTTCGGCGAGTTCTACCGTATCGAGGACGACCGGATCGCCGAGGTCTATGCCATCCACGATCTGATCGACCTGATGCGCCAGGCCGGGATCAACCCTCTGCCTGCGCCACCTGCCGGCGTCCCTGACATCTTCCCCGCCCCTGTCACCCAGGACGGCGTGCGCTTCGACCCGGCACCTCAGGGCGAGACTGACGCCTCTCTCGCCCTGGTCGAGGCCATGATCTTCGGCCTGCACAAGTTCGCCGAGGGCGACCTGAAGCGCATGGGAATGGAACAGTACTGGAGCCCGCAGATGCTGTGGTACGGCCCTGGCGGCATCGGCTCGAACCGGGGCGTGACGGGCTTTCAGCGCTATCACCAGAAGCCCTTCCTGACGGCCTTCCCGGACCGGGTCGGGGGCAATCACAAGGCGCGGTTCGCCGACGGGGCCTATGTCGCCTCGACCGGCTGGCCCAGCATCACCGCCACCCACGCCGGTCCCTGGCTGGGCGTGCCCGGCACTGGCCGCCAGATTACCATGCGGGTCATGGACTGGTGGCGGCGAGAGGGTGACGCGCTGAAGGAAAACTGGGTCTTCATCGACGTGCCTCACGTCATGCTGCAATCCGGCCACGACATCTTCAGTAAGCTGAACGCGGGAGACGCGGCATGACTTTCTCCGCCCTCGACTGGGGCATCGTGCTCGTCTTCATCGCCGCCAATCTGGTGATGGGCTGGGTGCTGGGCCGAGGCGTCAAGACGGCCAAGGAGTTCAACGTCGGCTCGGGCAAGACGCCCTGGTGGGCCATAGGCGTCTCGGTGATCGCCACCTACATCAGCGCCCTGTCGTTCCTGGGCGCGCCGGCCTGGGCCTATTCGGACGGGCTGGCGGCGCTGGCCATCCATCTGAACTATCCGATCGTCATTCTGGGCGTGACGGCGTTCTTCCTGCCGTTCTTCTACAACTCTGGCGTCGCCTCGATCTACGAATACCAGGAGCGGCGTTTCGGCACGACGTCGCGCGCGGTCATGTCGACCATCTTCCTGGTGACCCAGGGCCTGTCGACGGGTGCCATCCTGTACGCCACCGCGCTCGTGCTGCAGTTCATCACGGGCATTCCAATCCCCTGGGCCATCGTCACCATCACCATCCTGGCCCTGATCTATACGACAATGGGCGGCATGCTGGCGGTGATCTGGACCGATGTGTTCCAAGCGGTCGTCCTGTTCGGCGGGGCCATCGTCATCATGATTGCCCTGTTCATCCTGATGCCGGAACCGATCGGCGAGGTGCTGGCCAATCTGAAGGCGGCGGGCCGCCTCAGCGCCATCGACCCGACGCTGGACGCCACCGTGCCAACGACCATCTGGTCCGGGCTGATCGGCATGACCCTGTTCCACGTCACCGTCTATGGCGCGAACCAGATGATGGTGCAGCGGACGCTGGGCGCGAAGTCGATCGGCGACGCTAAGAAATCCTATCTGCTGATGGGCTATGCGGCCTTCCCGATCTATTTCCTGTTCTTCTTTATTGGCGTGCTGGCCTGGGGCTACTACCAAGGGCGACCGTTCGAGAACACGAACGAGATCATCCTGCAGTTCGCGCTGGATTCGCGGATTCCGGGACTGCTGGGAATCCTCGCCGCCGCGGTGCTGGCCGCGTCAATGTCGACGCTCAGTTCGGCCTTCAACAGCATGGCCACCGCCAGCGTCGTCGACTTCTACGAACGGTACTTCAAGAAGGGCGCCTCGGACGCCCACTACCTCGGAGCGACCCGCGTCATGACCTTGGTCTGGGGTGGGATCATCATTGTTCCGGCCATCCTCTACGCCAACTCTTCAGGCTCGATCCTCGAGGTGCTGTCCAAGATCGGCAGCTACTTCGTCGGGGCCAAGCTGGGCATGTACGGCCTGGGCTTCTTCTCCAAACACACCACTGAGCGCGGCCTGCTGGTCGGGGTCTTTGTCGGCTTCGTCGTGATCTGGGCGGTGGCCACGCAGACTGACATCGCCTGGCCGTGGTACTGCCTGATCGGCGGGGGGGCGACGATGAGCGTCGGCTGGATCGCCAGCCGGCTGCTCACCGGCAAACAGGCGGAGTGGTCGCCCTATTCCATCCCCGGCCAGCGCGCCCGCTTCCAGCGCTCTGGAGCTCCGACCTCGGTCGACGGATGGAGCACCGTTCCCGGCAGAATCGACCCGCAGAGCCTTTGGCTGGTCGGCTATCTGGTCCTGACGATCGTGGGCCTCCTTGTTCTCGAGCGGTTTGTTTGACGCTGACGCAACCGTGCGGTCCCAGGCAGCGGTAAGTGGATGGCATGCTCCGGGGGCTTCATTTTTTTTGGTGCGCTGGGCCAAAGTCGTGTTTCTGGCTCACCAACGATGACCGCTTCTGGCGCAATTCGGTATCTTTGCCTGCCGACTAGCCTTTCAGGCGCCAAGACACCCTTCCAGACTGAACGTCCTTTTCGCGCTCGATATGTGGAAACTCCGGTAGAACATCTTCCAGGGCTTTGGTGATCGGGATCTGCCGCGCGGTATTGCCCTTCATCCAGACAACGAACGGATTGTCACCGTTCTCAAGGACAGCCTTGTTGAAGACCGACCGGCTCTCCTGCCACTGACGTGGACGTCCCCGCTCCACGATCCGCAGCATTTGCCGGGCGAACTCAAGCCGGTGTTTGGCGAGGCCACCAGTAGCGTCGAAGTCAGCCAAGCGCGCGTCAATCGCTTGAATAAGTGGCTCGGCCTCGTCGCCGAACCGTAGGGCGTTCTCCCGTAGGGTCTTGAGTTCTTGCAGGTTCAAATGTTGTACGCGGCTGATGGCCGCTGCAACTTGCTTAGCTTGGCTCATCGTTCCTCCACAGGGCTGCCTTACTTGCCACTCTTCCGAGTCGGCCGTGAGGACTGGCTGGAGGTCCACTGTCGGTGTCTCGGGCAACGTCTGCAACTGGCTCAAACATACCAAGCGGTGGTTCAGAGAGTGGGGTTTGATGGCATGAATGGCAGGGGTTTAAAGCGATAGAAATCCGAGGATGCAGGATCAACGCTACACCTCCACGCCGAAGCGTCCTGCATTGGGATCGGGACTTGTAACTGTCGACAGGAGCTACCGATAACCAACGGCTGTACTCGGAGATGGGCTGAAGACAATGGAAGCGCTAATGCGGGCTCCTAACCAGAAGGCCGCCAACCTCCTTCATGCTGTCCGGGGGCTGCGGGCCGGCTCACAAGCTGCGTCCTCGGTTGTTACAAAGCAGCACTCTCCGCTGTTCTACGTTTTTGAACTGCTTTCACCTGGTGAGACTGATCTCTCAAGGATCATTGGCTGGCTGCTGGATCCTCGCGCGACGCACGGTCAGCGAGGGAAGTTCCTTACACTGTTCCTCCACCATGCAGGCTTGGACGGGCTCGACTTGGGTACGGATCCGCGCGTCCGTCTGGAAGCGCCGACAGAACGCGGGCGACGGATCGACATCCTGGTCGTCGGCCCGAACGCAGCGCTAGCCATCGAGAACAAGCCCTGGGCGCGCGATCAGATTGATCAGATGCGTGATTACCATATCCACTTGGACCGCCATCCAAGCCATTGCCTCGTGTACCTCTCGGGCTCCGCTGACCGCGGCCCTAGCCCCGCAAGCCTGCCGAGCGATCTGCGTGGAGAAAGGACGAGCCGCGACGAGCTCAAGCTCATGGCCTATTCAGACCTCCTGCCTTGGCTTAGCGATTGTGAAGCTGTCTGTCGGTCAACGAAGGTGGGCTCATTCCTCGGTGACTTTCAACGATACGTCGCTCGGATGTTCATGGGGGTGGAAGACATGGACAAGCATAATGAAATCATCGAGCTGGTGGGCGCAGACCAAGGCTTGATCGAAGCTGCAGCCGACGTGGCGGCTGCCTGGCCGGACATCCAGAAAGGTCTCATGGCTCGTTTCGTGGAGGACTTGCGCAGCAAGGCCGGCCCCGAATGGAAAGTTTCAGGGGCATTGGCCGCCACCAAGTCCAGCCACCTGGACCTGGCCCTTAGCAACGAGCCCGGCCTGTCGTTCAGATTGGTTTTCGACGGCCGGAACTACTCCGATCTTTGCTATGGCGTGGTTGTTGACATCCCAAACGTCGAGCGATCGGAGATCGTGCTCGCCAACCTAACGCGGTCGTCCTTCGGGGTCGGGAAACAACATGACCCCAATCCAACGTGGTGTTGGTGGCGCGAAGCTTCTGAGCTCGATCCTGACCTGCCTCTACCGCGGAACTGGCAGTTCGCGACCGAAGGTTGGACCATGATCGCGAGCGGAAAACTGGCTGGCCCCGTCATTGACCTCGCTTCGCGCCTTCTGGCTGCAGCCAAGGGCGGATAGTTCGCTGCGACCGATTTTGACGTAGCTGGACCTTAGGGGTCGGCTATGTCGAACGTTCCTTGCCCCTCCCACGAAGACACCCAACCGCGTGAACGCCTTCTGCGTGCACTTGAGGAGTTCGCTGCTGCGAGGGTCGTGCTGGCAAGCTCGGGCGTCAGTGACCTCGAGATCGACATTCTCGATGGTCTTTTTCTGGACGGTGCCCTCTCTGCTGCAGGCGGAAGGACGCACGGGATGTCTGCGATCATGCAGAGTCTGGCCGTTTGGCCGGGTCGTGACTTGAACGATTGGCAGGAGTTGTTTGTTCGGCTGTACGAAAAGCCCGCATTCATCGCATTGCGGAGAGCAGCCGACCTGGTTGCTTCCGCCAAGGCGCTCTCGGAGGTGGCCAACCAGCAGGCCCCCCAGCACAGGCTGGTGCTTTAGCTACGGCCCAGAAGTGACTGGCTTGGCTTCTAGGAGCAGATGGGTTCGTAGGTGTGCACCAATGGGTTGGCGGATGCCCAATGACTCATGGGGATCGCGACGGGGCAGGTGAACCTCCCTCAGTCCACGTCAGCGGTGGAACGAAACTAGATTTCCGCGGTCACCCAACATGGCGGCGGCAATCACCCCTACCGTTCGATCGGCCGCGGCGCGAACGGGGTCGTCTGCGAGGTGGGCGTACTGTTGGGTCGTCTTGAAGTCCCGATGCCCAAGGATGGCGCCCAGCATGGGCAGGGACAGGCCACTGGCGACACCGAAACTCGCATAGGTGTGGCGAAGATCATGGATGCGAACACCAGGAAGATCGCAGGCAAGCTTTAGCTGAGCCCAGACTCTGGGGGTGCCGACGTAATGTCGGCTTTTGGTGCCCTCAGATGGGAACACATAGTCTGTGCCCTCTGCGCGGGAGATCGACCGAATGCAGGTTAGCGCCGGCTCGCCTAGCGGGATGGTTCTCGCACCTGTCTTTGAGTCAGCGAGGTTCAGGGATGAGTGGTCGAAATCGACTTCCGACCAGCGCAGTCCCTCGATTTCGCTCTTTCGCGCACCCGTCAGCATGAGCAGTCGGATGACGTTAAGGCCGCAGGCATTCACTCCGGTCTGTCCTGCAAGTCTCAGGGCCGTCGCCAGGCGACCCAGTTCCTCCGCGTTGAGGAACCGCTGCGACTTCTGATCTGGAAAGCGCTCCACACCGCGGACGGGATTGTCCGAGCGGAGGCCTTCACGAATAGCGAAGGTAAAGATGGCACCGAGAAGACCAACTGTGCGGGTCGCAGTGCCTTTTCCTCCCCTCGTTGCTGGGTCGCTGCGACGACGACGATCCGCCTCGGTGATCGCCCGCCCCTTTATCCCTCGCTTTCGGAGAGCGGCTACGGTTGCCTTCACCTTCACTGCCGTCTTCCCGGCGGCCACATCCTTCAGGAAGCGAGCAACATCGGCTGAGGTCACCGCGGAGACAGGGCGCGAACCCAGCAAAGGCAGAATATGCGCCTTGATCCGTGCCCGATCCGAAACAAGCGTGCTGGCCTTCTTCAGCGCAACACCATCTCTCAGGTACCACTCGCAGAGGCTCGCGACGTCCATCTCCACGCGCGCCCGCTGGCGCTTGTTTTGCGGGTCTTCACCCAGGCGAACGCGGCTGAGGACTTTTGCTGCTTCTTGACGGGCCTCCTCGGGGGTCATCTCGCCATGGCGAGCCACTGTATACTCTCGGCGCAGCGCCCCACGACCTTGTCCTGCGCGGTACCAGACGAAGTACGTCTTCAGGCCGCGGGGAGAAACCTTCAGACCGAAACCCTTCAGGTCAGCGTCCCAAATCCGATATGCCGTCCGCTCGGGTCGGGCTGCATCAACCGCTCTTTTCCCGAGCCGTTCCACTCGCTGCTCGCCGCTCAACTGCTCGCCCTTCCATCAAAGTGAACCGCGCCGAGTCACCACCTAGTCACCACCGCGCAGGAAAGACCGTGAATCATCAGGAAGCTTGCGGCAAGCTAGAAAGTTGATTTATCGACAGTTTTGAAAGCCCAGGCATGACAAGGAAAGTCTGGGAAACCCGCCAGAACAGCCCTCCGAAGGCAAAGGTCACACGTTCGAATCGTGTCGGGTGCGCCATCTTTTTCCGAGAGACTAAGGGAGCTGCGATCCTGGCGCATCTTCCCCCGGGCTCTGCGCGATCACCTTCGATCCTCTATGAGACCTGTCGGTAGTCCGATGCCGCACGCTTCGGGAGACCGTCCCGGGCTCAGTCCAGACCGTCGTCCGTGACGACGAAGGCCCGACCGTGTGCAATGGCCTCACGGGCCAGCTGGTCCTGCACGATGTGCCAGCGTCTGAGACGCTCGAATCCGATCGCATGGTCCGGCGAGGCGTCGAGCCATTCCGTGAACTCGCGCTTGCGTCGACGGTACTGCGGCTCGGTCGGGTCCGGGACCGGCGGCACCTGCGGCAGCCGGCTCGCCACGTCGGGCGGGATGGGGAACTCTCCCGATGACGTCGACAGGATCATGGGTTCGCAGCCTAGGAGAAGAATCGAAACCCTGAAACCCCGCACAGGCGAAACGGTCCGCCTGTTACGCGAGCCGGCGTTCATTCTGTCTTCCGCCATCCTATGGTCAAGCTCAGCCTGTCTGATCAGGCGAAGACGGAGCGAGACCCGATGCAGAAGACCACGATGATCATGGCGACGCTGGTGGCTCTGGCCATGGCGACCGGAGGGACAGTCCAGGCGCAGGACCGGGTGGAGCAACTGCTCGCGGCCGGCAAACCCAAGCCGGAGCTCGCCGCAGGGGCAGCGGATGGACAGGCAACCAATGCAGAACAGGATCCGGCCGAACTGCGCGCCACCCAGGCGCTGAACGCCGAAATCACGGCGCGCAACGACCTGGCCCAGAGCCAGGAGCGCGCCGATCAGGCCGCCTTCGCGGCGGAACGGGCGCGATGGGAGGAGCGGCAGGCGCTGAACGCCCAGGCGCGGCTCGACTGGGAGGCCAGCATGCGCGCCAATGACGAGGCGCGGCGACGCTGGGAGGCGGACCGGGCGCGCTGGGAGGCCGACGTGCGAGCCTGTCAGGCCGGCGACCGGAGCCGATGCGCCCCGCAGTAGGGGTCCGCGTAACCCTGGGGCCTGGCGTGACGTAGGCGACGAAAAGCAAGGTTTGCGGGCCGGACCGGCCTGTGAGACCGTTCGCGCGACGGCACTGGGGGACTGGGCATGACCGACGGGGTGATCGAACAGGCCGCAGAACCTGTCCCGGTGCAGGATCGTCGCGCCGACCGGCCGCTGCCCGGCGGGCGAACCGACACCTATCGCCATCCGCCCCTTGTTCGCGTGAGCCACTGGCTCAATGTCGCGGCGGTGGTGATCCTGATCATGAGCGGGCTCAACATCCTTCTCGCCCATCCGCATCTGGACTGGGGCAAGGATACGAACTGGGGCAATCACTGGGTCGACATTCCGCCCATTCCCAACTGGCTGCTGATCCCCGATCACCGGAACCTGGCCGAGGCGCGGCACTGGCACTTCTTCTTCGCCTGGGTCTTCGTGATCAACGGGCTGATCTATCTGGCCTATGGCTTCCTCTCTCGCCGGTTCAACGGGCGGCTGTGGCCGAGCCGGGAAGATCTGGCCGGCTTCTGGCCCTCGGTGAAGGAACATGCCCGCTTCCACTTCCCCAAGGATGAGGAGGCCCGGAACTACAACGTCATCCAGAAGCTCACCTATGTCTTCATGATCCTGGTCGTGCTTCCCATGATGCTGATCACCGGGCTGTCAATGTCGCCCGGCTTCAACGCGATCGGCGGGATTCTGCTCGACATCATGGGCGGGCGGCAGTCGGCGCGGACACTGCACTTCATCTCGGGCGCGCTGATCGTTGGCTTCATCGTGGTCCACGTCGGGCTCGTGTTCTGGACCGGCTTCGTCAACAACATGCGGGCCATGATCACCGGCTGGTTCGTGCTGGAGCCGTCCACGCCGCAGAGCGAGGACCGGAAGGGAGATCCGTCATGAGCGACGTCGCCTTCAATCGGCGCTCCTGGCTGGCGCGGGCGGGCGCGGCTGTGGGTGTCATGGCTTTGGCCGCCTGCCAGAGAGGCCAGACGATCAGTGAAACCCTTCGCGTATCGGCCGAAGCCCTGACGCGACGCTCACAGCGGCTGCTGATCCCGCGTGAAGCTCTGGCACCCGAGTACCGGCCGCAGGACATCTCGCCCTGGTTCAAGCCCAACGGGTCGATCGATCCGGCGGCTTCGGACTATGTGGCGTTGAAGGATGCGGGCTTTGCCGACTACCGGCTGACGGTCGACGGCCTTGTGGAGCGGCCGCTCAGCCTGTCGCTGGCCGAGTTGCGCGAACGGCCCAGCCGGACCCAGATCACCAAGCACGACTGCGTCGAGGGCTGGACCGCGATCGGTCAGTGGGCCGGGGTACGGCTGGAGACCCTGCTGGACGAGGCGGGCCTGAAGCCTGAGGCGAAGTACATCGTCTTCCACTGCTTCGACGCCCTGACCCAGACCGAGGACGGGCCGCGCTACTATGAGAGCGTCGACCTGGTCGACGCGATGCATCCGCAGACGATCCTCGCCTACGACATGAACGGCGAGACCCTGACGGTGCCACATGGTGCGCCGCTGAGGCTCCGGGTCGAGCGGCAGCTGGGCTACAAACAGGCCAAGTACATCCGTCGGATCGAGGCGGTCGACAGCTTCGAGGCCATGCCCGGGCCAAGAGGCGGCTATTGGCCCGATCGCGGCTACGAGTGGTACGCGGGGATCTGAAACACTTTCTCCTCCCCGTCCGCAGGATGGGGAGGTGGCACGGAGCGCAGCGGAGTGACGGAGGGGGCAAGGCGATGGCCGACGCCAAGAGTTATGAACGCGCACGCGATTTCAGGGCCAACCTCAACCCGCCCGAAGCTCGGCTTTGGCTTAGTCTACGGGGCCGTCGCCTGGACGGCCTGAAATTCCGTCGGCAGCATCCAATCGGGCCATACATTCTCGATTTCTATTGCGCGGCGGCAAAGCTCGCGGTCGAGGTCGATGGGGCGATTCACGATGTCGAAGATCAGATCCGCCATGATCAGCGAAGAACGACCTGGCTGGCGCAGCGGGGCGTTCGGGTGATCCGGCTAAGGCCTGCCGACGTCAAAGATGAAATCGAAGGCGTGCTGGGTTTCATCGGAAGAGTCGCCCTTGCACGACTTGGGACCGAGTCGCCCCCTCCGTCACGGCCCTGAAGGAGGGCCGCGCCACCTCCCCATTCGCGAAGCGAACGGGGAGGAGAAGCGTGTCAGCCCGGCACCAGGCTCATGTCGCGGCGCGCGATGAGCTTGTCGAACTCCGACCAGACGCCGTCGGCGCCGTGCCAGGCGCCTTGCGTGGCGGCCTTGGAGTATTCGGTGGCGCGGGCCTCGAAGAAGTTGGCGTGTTCGACGCCCGACAGCAGCGACTGGAGCCACGGCAGGGGGTTTTCCTTCACGCCATAGAGCTCGGGTAGCTTGAGCTGGCGCAGGCGCCAGTCGGCGATGAAGCGGATGTAGGCCTTGATGTCGTCCGGCGTCATGCCCGAGACCTCGCCGGCCTCAAACGCCAGGTCGATGAACTTGTCTTCCAGCTTCACCACGGTGCGGCAGCACTCGACGATGTCGTCAGCGACGGCCGGGGTGACGCAGCCGGTTTCCTTGTTGAAGGCGTGGTAGAGCTTGATGATGCCGTCGCAGTGCAGGCTCTCGTCGCGCACTGACCAGGACACGATCTGGCCCATGCCCTTCATCTTGTTCTGGCGCGGGAAGTTCATCAGCATCGCGAAGGACGCGAACAGCTGAAGCCCCTCGGTGAAGCCGCCGAACATGGCGAGCGTGCGGGCGATATCGGCCTCGGTCTCGACCCCGAACTGGCCCATGTAGTCGTGCTTGTCCTTCATGGCCTCGTATTCCATGAAGGCCCCGAACTCGCTCTCGGGCATGCCGATGGTCTCGAGCAGCAGGGCATAGGCCGCGATATGGATGGTCTCCATGTTCGCGAACGCCGAGAGCATCATCTTGACCTCGGTCGGTTTGAAGACCCGGCCGTACTTCTCCATGTAGTTGTCGGCGACCTCGATGTCCGACTGGGTGAAGAAGCGGAAGATCTGCGTCAGCAGGTTGCGCTCCTTGTCGTTCAGGTTGGCCGCCCAGTCCTTGCAGTCCTCGCCGAGCGGCACTTCCTCGGGCATCCAGTGGACCTGCTGCTGCTTCTTCCACATGTCGAAGGCCCACGGATAGCGGAACGGCTTGTAGGCGGCCGAGGGCGTCAGCAGGCCAGGCGTGGCGGGCTTGATCGAGACGTGAGCGTTCATGGCGAGACCGAAGCAGCAGGGGTTTGAGAGTGTCTGAGCCATCCAAGCCCAGAATCGTCGTCGACGCTACTGCTAGATGGTTAACGATCCCCAGCATCAACATCTTGTGTGCACATGGGGACAACCGGTCGCAGGCATGCGTCATCGCTCTTCCGCTGTGAACAGGATGGGAAAGGCGGGCAGGGCAGCGGGCACTAGCCTCCCGGAACGGGGAGGGAGAGGATTTCGGGCGATCCGTGTTAACCTTTCCGGCGACAGGGCATGGAGACGGCGATGCGGGAGCTTGTGATCGTGGCGGGTCTGGTAGCGTGCGCCCTGGCCAGCCCAGCAGCGGCCCAGACCTGGGGCCAGCCCTACCATCGCGCGCCGGCGGTCACCTGGGGACAGCCGCACGGCGGGTGGGGCGGCGGTCCATCGGAGTGGGATGGGCGGGCCTATGCCGTCACAGGCCAAGCAGCGACGGGCCACGGCCCGGCCTCGCGATACGCCGGTTATGGCGATCCCCGCGCCTATCGACCCCCGGTCGGAAATGGATACAGCGGGCATGATCGGGGTGGTCGCTATGGCTACAGCTCCGGCAACCGCTGGACGCGATGGTCCAGCCCTCCGGGCCGGGGGTATCACGACGCCTATGGCTACAACGACGACCGGGCACCGAGGGGTGCGGATCGGTCCCGGCACCGCGCGGCGGACTGCGACTGCGTCGTTTCCCCTTACCTCTATGACCGCTGATCAGGCTTAACGCCAAGGGCGCGAAGATTAACCACATCGGGGACGCCACTCTCGCGCTGCGCGAGCATGTCCAGCCGGTCCGAGGTCGGACGTTCTAGGAACATTTCCGTTCGTCTGGAGAGTTCCGCCATGTCCCGACTGTTTTCGACCCTGATCGCTTCATTGGCCTGCCTGCTTGTGCTTGGGGGCTCTCCCGCGCTCGCGGGGGACCGTTCCGGAGGCGGCGGTCATCCCGGCGGAGGCCATGGCGGCGGCTATGGCGGCGGCGGCCATCCCGGTGGAGGTTGTGGCGGCGGCTGCGGAGGCGGCGGCCACTATGGCGGGAATATCAACGTAAACGTAAACGCCAATGCGAACGCCAACGCCTATGCCTCGGCAGGAGCGGGCGGCGTCATCAACGCCCGGGCCTATGACCTGGGTCAGGTGCGCGGCGGATACGGCGGGCATGGCGGCATGATCGCCGTCGGCTCGGGCGGCATTGACCTGGGCGGCTACGGTTATGGCGGTGGCTACGGCTATGTCTACGTCAGCGGCCCGGGATACGGACCGAGCCGTCCGTTCGGCTACACCGTTCACGGCTTTGGCCGGCGCTATGTGACGACGGACCGTTGCGGCGGCTGCCGGCCGCCGCGTCCGCGTCCGTGCGACAGCGTGTGCGACGGCGGATACGGCCATGGCGGAGGCCATCCGCAGCCAGGCTATGGTCATGGTGCGGTCGTGCAAGCTCCGCCGCAGGTCCATTTCGAGCGCGACCACAGCGCGGCCCATGGCTCCCGCTATTCGTCGTACGAAAGCTACAGCCAGAGCCAGTCCTATGGCGGCGGCTACGCCTATGGGGGTGGCGCGGTGACCGGTGGGCCCCAGTACGCGCCCGCCCCACCGGCCTATCAGGAGCCGGTGTATCCGCCGTCGCCCTATGCGCCGCCGCCAGTCACCTATCAGCCCGCGCCGGTCCATGTGACGCCGCCGGCGGGCTACTATGGCGACCTGCCGCCCGGTGACACCGGCGAAGGCCGCCCCTATCGGCAGACCATGCCCTACCTGCAGGAGCCGGGCGAGCGGGGCTGAACCCGCTCAGCCGTCTTCCGTCCGGAGGCGTGAGCGGCTAGGGACTGCCGCCATGACCGACCTGGCCGCCCTTGAACTGGATCTGATCAACGCCATCGGCGGCGCGACCACCGTCGCCGACGTCGAGACCGTGCGCGTGAACGCGCTCGGCAAGACCGGAACCATCTCGGGCCTGCTCAAGGGCATGGGGGCGATGAGCCCGGACGAACGGCGCGAGCAGGGTCCCGTCATCAATGGCCTGCGCGACCGCGTCACGGCCGCCATCGTGGCGAAGAAGGCGGAACTGGAAGCCGCCGAACTGGATTCGCGCCTGAAGGCTGAACACGTCGACCTGACCCTGCCGGCCCGGCCGCGCAGGAAGGGCGGGGTTCATCCGACCATGCAGGTGATGGACGAGATGATCGCCGTCTTCGCCGAGATGGGTTTTTCCGTCGCCGAAGGGCCGGACATCGAGGACGACTTCCACAACTTCACGGCCCTGAACTTCCCGCCCAAGCACCCGGCGCGGGAGATGCACGACACCTTCTTCCTGAAGCCCGACCCGGAGACGGGCGAGCGCAAGGTCCTGCGCACCCACACCAGCCCGGTGCAGGTGCGGACCATGATGAGCCAGGAGCCGCCGATCCGCATCGTCGCGCCCGGCCGCACCTTCCGTAAGGACTCCGACGCCACCCATACCCCGATGTTCCATCAGATCGAGGGACTGGTGATCGGCCGGGACATTCACATGGGTCATCTGAAGACGACCCTGAAGGACTTCGTGGCGCGGTTCTTCGAACTGGACGACGTGGATGCGCGCTTCCGGCCCCATCACTTCCCCTTCACCGAGCCGTCGGCCGAGATGGACATCCGCTGCGACCGCTCGGGCGGCAAGCTGGTGCTGAACGAAGGCGACGACTGGCTGGAGATCCTGGGCTGCGGAATGGTCCATCCCAATGTGCTCAAGGCCTGCGGTATCGATCCGGACCAGTGGCAGGGCTTTGCCTTCGGCATGGGGGTCGATCGCCTGGCCATGCTGAAATATGGCGTGCCGGACCTGCGCCCCATGTTCGAGGCCGATGTCCGCTGGCTGGCCCACTACGGCTTCTCGGCGTTCGCCGCCCCCAACCCTGCATCCGGTCTCAGCTGAGGCCGCGGAACCTGACCATGACCGACACCGCCCAGAAGACGCCCGGCCCGGCCGACACGCCGGCCAACCGCGCCATCGTTGAACAGACCCATTTCTCCAAGGCGGGGATCTGGCTGCCGCAGTACGCCGTCCTGCACTTCAACGCGGGTGTGACGGTGATCGCGGACAAGGTGTTCGAGGACTGCGTGTTCGAGGGGCCCGGCGTGATGCTGGCCCTGGAGGACAACAGCTTTGATGGCTGCAACTTCGGCGTGGCGGAAATTCCGTCCAGCCTGCTGTGGCGGCCGGTCGGCCCCAAGGTGGTCGGGGCCGTGCCGTTCCGGAACTGCCGCTTCGTGCGGTGCCGCTTCGCCATGATCGGCTTCTCGGGCCACGAGCCCTTCATGGACGCCGTCGCCGGCATTCAATCACGGGGATCGCAATGAACCAGCCGTTCCAGGGGCCCCTTCCGATGATCGGTCTGGGGCGTCGCATGAACCCCGCGACCGACCTGTCCAAGCGCAGCTTCCAGAACGAGGACTTCGCTCTCTATGACCTGTTCGTGCATCACCTGCGCACGGGCCGGACGGTGATCGATGGCCTGACGTTCACCGGCTGCCGCATCGAGGGACCGGCGGTGATGCTGGTTCTGGATGGCACGAACTTCGACTCGACCAACTTCGGCGAGGCCAAGGGTGACATGAGCAATCTGGTGCTGCGGCCCTCGGGGTCGAAAGCCATCGGGACCCTGCCGGTGCGCAACTGCACCTTTGTCGGCTGCGAGTTCTATGCCCTGGGCTTCACCGGCAACGATGCCCTGATCGAACAGCTCCTCGCCATCCCGACCGCCTGACCTCCTTTCGAGCCGACTGACCCATGAAGTTCTCACTGTCCTGGCTGATGGATCACCTCGACACGACGGCCACCGCCGCCGAGGTCGCCGACGCCATGACCATGGCCGGGCTGGAGGTCGAGGAAGTCCACGACCCGGCCGCGGCGCTGGCCCCGTTTACTGTGGCGAAGATCGTCGAGGCGGTGCAGCACCCCAATGCCGACCGGCTGCGCGTGTGCCAGGTCGAGACCGTCGACGGGATGAAGGAGATCGTCTGCGGCGCGCCCAATGCGCGTGTGGGTCTGACGACCATTTACGCGCCGATCGGAGCCTATGTGCCCGGGCTGGGCGTGACGCTGGTCGAGAAGCCGGTGCGCGGCGTGGTGTCGAACGGCATGCTGTGTTCGGCCTCCGAGCTACAGCTGGCCGACGAAAGCGACGGCATCCAGGAACTGCCGCCGGAAATCCCGGTCGGCACGCCGGTGGCGAAACTGTTCGGGGCGGAGCCCGTTATCGATTTCGAGGTGACGCCGAACAGGCCGGACTGGCTGGGCGTGACCGGCATCGCGCGCGATCTGGCGGCCGCGGGCCTCGGCACGCTGAAGGACTATGAGATCGCGTCGGTGCGCGGCGGATTCCCGTGCCCCATCGCGGTGCGCATCAAGGCACCGGAGCTGTGCCCCGTCTTCGCCGGGCGGCTGATCCGGGGTGTGAAGAACGGGCCGTCGCCCGAGTGGCTGCAGCGGCGGCTGACCTCGATCGGGCTGCGCTCGATCAACCGGCTGGTCGATGTGACCAATCTGATCGCCTATGACCGGGCGCGTCCGCTGCACGTCTACGATGCCGGCAAACTGGTCGGGTCCGAGATCGTGGTGCGGGGCGGAAAGCCGGCAGGGGACACGGGCGAGGCTCTGATCGCCCTGGACGGCAAGACCTATGCGGCGGCAGCGAGCGACTGCGTCATCGCCGATGCGGGCGGCGAGCGGGCCATCGGCCTGGGCGGCGTCATGGGTGGGGAGTCCACCGGCTGCGACGAGGCCACGACCGATGTCTTCGTCGAGAGCGCCTGGTTCGACCCCATCGCCACGGCTCAGACGGGACGCTCGCTGGGGATCACATCTGATGCCCAGTACCGGTTCGCCCGCGGAGTCGACCCGGCCTCGGTCGTGCCCGGGCTGGAGCTGGCGACGCGGCTGATCCTGGACCTGTGTGGCGGTGAGCCGTCGGAGATCGTGATCGCGGGTCAGGCCCCGGCGAACCCGGCCGCCTTCGCCTTCGATCCGACCTTTGTGAAGCGGCTGTCCGGACTGGACCTGAGCGATGACCGGATCGCGGACATCCTGAGCGCTCTAGGCTTCGGGATCGCCCGGGGCGCGCCCTGGACGGTGACGCCGCCGACGTGGCGGCGCGACGTGGACGGTCCCGCCGATCTGGTCGAGGAGGTCGCCCGGATCCACGGATTCGATCACCTGCCCGACACCCCCCTGCCCGATCAGGGCGCGCCGTCCAACGGTGTGCTGAACCCGCGTCAGGCGCGGATGCGGATCGCGCGACGGGCACTGGCGGCGATGGGCTACGCCGAAGCCGTGACCTGGTCGTTCACGCGCCGGGACATCGCGGCGATGTTCGGCGGAGGCGACGAGCGTCTGGTCGTCGACAACCCGATCGCGTCGGATCTGGACTGCATGCGGCCGTCGGTCCTGCCGAACCTGATCCAGGCGGCGGCGCGCAACGCCGCGCGCGGGCATGGCGATGTGGCCCTGTTCGAGATCGGGCCGATCTATCTGGGCGACGGCCCCACCGACCAGAGGACGGTGATCGCCGGCCTGATCAGTCCGCGCGCCGCCCGGCACTGGGGCGGGGCGGGCGAGGACGCCCTGTTCGGCCTGAAGGGTGACCTGATGGCCCTGCTGGAGCAGATCGGCGCACCGGTCGCCGCCTTGCAGCTGGCGCAGGGGCAGACCCGCGACTGGTGGCATCCGGGCCGGTCGGCGCGGCTGCAACTGGGGCCCAAGACGGTCATCGCCGAGTTCGGGGCGGTGCATCCGCGCGTGCTGAAGGCGCTGGACGCCGATGACCCGATGCTGGCCTTCGAGATCGTGCTGGATGCCGTGCCGGAGCCCAAGACGAAGGCGACCAAGGCGCGTGGCACCGCCGACCTGCCCAACCTGATGCCGCTGACCCGGGACTTCGCCTTCGTGGTCGAGGACAGCCGGGCGGCGGGCGATCTGGTCCGCGCGGCGGCCGGGGCGGACAAGGCCCTGATCACGGACGTGCGCGTCTTCGACGTCTATCGCGGAGCCGGCGTGGCGGAGGGGTCGAAGTCCATCGCTCTGGAAGTCGTCATCCAGCCGCGCGAGGCGACCTTGACCGAAGCCGATATCGAGGGTCTGTCTGGACGTATCGTCGCTGCTGCCGAAAAGCTCGGGGCGCGGCTGAGAAGCTAGGCTCGGGGGTAATCATGGGCATCAAGCCAAAGATCGAGACCGCGTTCGAGCGGGCGCTGTTCCGCTCGCGCTGGCTGATTGCGCCCTTCTATGTCGGACTGGTTCTGGCGCTCGTCATGCTGCTGGCCGTCTTCATGCGCGATCTGGCCTACTATCTGCCCCAGGCTTTCGCTGCTCGCGACGAGATGGACTCCAACGGGGCCATCCTGGCCGTGCTCACGCTGGTCGACCTGTCTCTGGCCGGCAATCTGCTGCTGATCGTGATCTTCTCGGGCTATGAGAACTTCGTCTCCAAGCTGGATCTGGACGGCGAGACCGACCGCCCGCCGTGGATGGGCACGGTCGACTTCTCGGGCCTGAAGATGAAGCTGATCGCCTCCATCGTGGCGATCTCGGGCATCCAGCTGCTGAAGACCTTCATGAACATCGGCAAGCCCGGCTATCCGCTGGACGAGGCCGCGATGATGTGGGGCGTGATCATCCACCTGACGTTCGTGGTCTCCGGCGTTCTGCTCGCCTTGATGGACTGGCTGACGGCGAAGACGAACAAATTCTAAGGGCCTGCGGCGTGGGAGGTCGGGAGTAGGGAATAGGGAGTAGGGAATAGGGATTGGGGGAGATCGGCCAAGTCCCCGCTAGGGCGTGGGCACCCGGTTCGGGCCGGGCGAGGCCAATAGGCGCTGCGACTCCCCACACCTTGCTCCCTACTCCCTAATCTCTCCCCCCTCCGAAAGCTTCCGTTAACCTTGCCGCCCCAAGGCTGACTCAATGGTCGCCGACCCTGACGGGACGCTCGAGAAGGGCGACTTCACTGATCCGGGGACCGATCCATGCACCGCCGCCAGCTGATCCAGACCGGCTTCGCCGCCGCGACCGCCAGTGCCCTCTCCGCCTGCGCCACCTCGTCGCGCCAGCCGGTCGAACCCTCCTATCCGCTGGCGTCCGACGCCAATGCCCGGGCCTATAGCGCCGAGGAACTGGTGGCTGCGGGCTCGCGCGAACTGGGCATCGCCGCCGAGGCCATGGGCGCCGCCATCGAGCGCATCTTCGCCGACCAGGGCGACAGCCCGACCGCCTACATCGCGGGCGAGGAGGGCGCAGGAGCCGCCGTCGTGGGTCTGCGCTATGGCCGCGGCGCGCTGCACATGAAGGACATGAGCGCCTCCATCGAGGTGTTCTGGCAGGGCATTTCGGTGGGTTGGGACGTGGGCGGCAACGCCAGCCGTGTCTTCACCCTGGTCTATGGCCTCTACAATCCCGATGCGATCTATCGCCGCTACCCCGGCGTGGAGGGCTCGGCTTACCTGGTGGGCGGCGTCGGCGTGAACTACCAGCGCGCGGACGGCATCATACTCGCCCCCGTTCGGACCGGCGTGGGCCTTCGCCTCGGCGCCAATGTCGGCACCATGGCCTACAGCCGCCAGCGGAACGTCCTGCCGTTCTGATCGGATCGGTGAGGGATGGTGGAGCCGAGGGGACACCAGAAGGATTGGATTCGTCGGTCATGGGAAGGCTCTACGACTCGGGCGTTGGAGCCGGGCAGCAGAGTCCGATGTCTTGCGGCGGTCAACGTCT